>Ga0233442_1000108_pt1 | contig 89333 bp, 89 predicted proteins | sample SI_123_September_3_FD_182789 | JGI IMG/M metagenome (GOLD analysis project Ga0233442, IMG submission 182789) | Seawater microbial communities from Saanich Inlet, British Columbia, Canada - SI_123_September2016_150_MG | ecosystem: Environmental > Aquatic > Marine > Inlet | place: Canada: British... | reverse complement strand
GACACCATTTCCAAAATATTTGTGGCCCCGTCGTCTAGCGGTTAGGATCCATGGTTTTCATCCATGTCACAGGAGTTCAATTCTCCTCGGGGTCACCACATATAAAAAACACTCCATTCACATACATTCAGCAATAACAAACTTTTTAAATCTTATAATAAATATACTTCTAGAGATAATACATATGGCGGATATACATGAAAATAGATTTTCACTCAAAAAACATACTAATTGTTGATGATTTAAATACTAATATTATATTTTTAAAGATACTACTCACAGAAGAAGGGTATTCTTCTGTCTATACAGCAGATTCTGCAAAAAAAGCTTATAGTATTTTAGAAACTCATAACATTGAATTAATACTTCTTGATATTTCAATGCCAGATATAGATGGTATAGAAGCAACTAAATATATTAGAAATCAAGAGAGTTACAAGCATATTCCAATCATGATGGTTACAGCCGATACAACTAGTCAAACACTCGAAAAAAGTTTTGATGCTGGAGCGAATGATTACATAACAAAACCAGTGAATATCGCGAATCTTAGAATTCGTGCTGAGAGTCTCTTTATGAGTGCATATAAAGATGCCATCATCCAAAAACAAGATAGACTTTTAGCAGTAAATGATACAGTAAAAATGTTAGCACACCAATGGAGACAACCCATTGCATCTATCGCTGCTACAACTATGTCTATATCTGTAAAAAATGAGCTAGAAACACTAGAGTCCAAAGACCTTAATATTGCTTTATCTAAAATCAATGACTACTTACAAAATCTATCTCGCTCAATAGACGATTTTGCACAACTTTCTAAAATAGAAACAGAATCTTCATGTAATGATATTAATACAACTATAAAAGAAAGTCTAGCATTAATAAAAGATAATTTCATTGTCAATAATATTGTAATAAAAACTAATTTAACTTCATCTAAACCAGTCGTTTATTTTAAAAATGAACTTCTAAAAATTCTCGTTTCTATCTATAAAAATTCCATCGAAGCATTCCAAAAAAACAATATAGATAATGGTAAAAATCTAAAAATAACCACTCATCAAACTGATGAAATAACTAAAATTACAATTACGGATAATGCGGGTGGTATTGATGCTTCTGTTATAGAAAAAATATTTGATCCTTATGTAAGTACTAAGAAGGAAAAAAATGGTGTTGGATTAGGTCTTTATAACGCTGTAAATATTCTAAGAGATTATATGAATGCAAGTATTCACCTTGAATCAGATAAAGGTGTCACTACAGTTACTATCCAAATACCTAACCAAGAGATGATAACTAGTTAATTACTAAACTATATCTTATGGGAATATGTAAAATCATTTTCTCTTTTGGCTTTGGAAACTTTCCTGAAAGATCTTCAATCGTTCTTTGTGCAGCACGACTTAGTATCTCTCTCTTTGAAGAAACAATTATGATATTTTTAACAGAAGCATCTTTTAAAAGAGTAAATTGAACTATTACTTCTCCTACAATGCCCCTCTTTCTAGCACTTCTTGGATAGTAAAGGTTTTCTTGAAGTAATTTTATAATTTTGTCTAAGTTCTCATCAATATACTTCTTTTGTGAACTTTTTTCAATTATACTTGGTACAACAACTTTTTGGATAATTTGTGAAGAAGTTTCTTCTGTAACTTCTTCTTTAAGTATTTCCTCTGCTACTATTTTTTCTAATTTTGGTTCTCTTATTTTTTCTTTTGGTATTTCTCGAGGCTTTTGAATTGTCTTTTTTTGAACTTTTTCGACTACTTTTTTGAGTACTTTTTTTTCTATTTTTTTTTGAACTTTTTTTTCTATTTTTTTCTTATTTTTTATCTCTTTTGGTTCTGGAAAACAAGAAAGCTGTACACACATACACTCTTCTTTTTTCTTACTTTGACTTGTTGCTATGTAAAAATATGAAGAAAATAGAAGTACCATTATAAATATGTGAACTATAATGGCGATAGAAAGAGAACTAAGATGTCTTTTCATAAAGAACTGTTAGATAGCACGCTTAAACTCTGGATAGGCTTCAACTCCACATTCATTGACATCCATACCTTCAACTTGAGCATCATCTTCTGCACGAAATTTAGAAATTTTATTTATTATAAACAGCACTGTATATGAACTAACAAATGCAAAAACTCCGACAACAGCCACACCTTTAAGCTGCTCTATAAAAGATTTATCATCTATAAAGATTCCAACTGCTAAAGTTCCCCATATACCATTTACAAGGTGAACAGAGAGTGCTCCAACTGGATCATCTAATTTAAGTTTATCAAAAATAGGAACAGCAAAAACAACTAATGCTCCACCTATAAGCCCAATTAGAATTGGTGTATACATGTCATATAAATCAGGTCCTGCAGTTATAGCCACTAAACCGCCAAGAGCACCATTTAAAATCATAGTAATATCAAAAAGTCTATATCTTGCATACATAATAAAACCTGCGATGAGAGCACCTGCTAAACCTGCTGTATTTGTATTCATTATTGTTTTGGCTACTTGGTCTGCTTTTTCTACACTTGAGATACTTCCAACACTTCCACCATTAAATCCAAACCACCCTATCCAGAGTAAAAATGCACCTAGTACAACAAGTGGAATATTTGAAGCAGGTATAACTCTTATTTTTCCATTGACATAACGGCCTTTACGTGAGCCCATTATTAAAATTGCAGCTAAGAGTGCCCATCCACCCGTAGAGTGTATTACGGTTGAACCAGCTAAGTCATACATATTTATATCAAAAAATGTTCCAGCTAAGATATCTGCACCCCAAGATACGTTAACTACTAATGGATAAATCACACCACCCATAACAACAGCAAACATAGCTAAAGGAATAATGCGAACTCTTTCACTCACACCACCACTCATTATGTTAATAGTTTTTCCTACAAACGCCATCTGAAAAAGAAAAAATGCCCATTTACTCATGCTTTCATTTTCCCAAGTTCCAAATGCTATGGAGAAGCCTATGAGTAAAAATGCCATTGATGCAACTGCATAAATCATAATATTTATAGTCAGTACAGATGTAACATTTTTAGTTCGTACAAGCCCTGCTTCGAGCATTGCGAAACCTGGTACCATAAAGATAATAAGCACCATAGAAAAAAGTGTAAAGAATGTGTCAATAATGTATTTAAAATCAGCTTCTAACATAAAAATAACCCTTGTGTATTAATGGCCATGAGTGTATCAAAATATATATTTGGAAAAAGTTAAATGGGAAATTTTAGAGGATTACACACACTTAATGTGTGTATAATTGTGTGAGAATGAAACTATATAGCTTCGTTGTCTTCTTCACCAGTTCTAATTCTGATGATTTTTTCGATATCACTTACGAAAATTTTACCATCACCAATTTTACCAGTTCTTGCAGCTTCAACGATTGTGCTTGTTACTTGCTCAACCATATCTTCAGCAACTATCATTTCCATTTTAATTTTTGGTAAAAAATCTACAACATACTCAGCTCCACGATAAAGCTCAGAATGACCTTTTTGACGACCATAACCTTTAACTTCACTCACTGTCATACCAGTAACGCCGATTTCAGCAAGTGCATCTTTAACATCTTCTAATTTGAATGGTTTTATAACCGCTTCTACTCTTTTCATTTATTGCTCCAATAAAATTATTTTTTAATTGTAACCATATTTATGGTTTTAATCAACTCTTATTAAGAGTTGATATACTTTTCGCCATGAACTGATTCGTCAAGACCCATAGACTCTTGATCTTCATCAACACGAGACCCACCAGTTAATGCAGTAGCTATGTAATAAACTACAACTGTACCAACTAAAGTAAAGAGACCTACAACTACAACTGATTCAATCTGGACTATGAATTGACCCATTCTATCTCCGTGATCTTTAAGAGGCCCGTTCCATAGTAAATCGTTATCTTTTACAGCTAAGAATGCAGTTGCAAGAGCACCAAATAGACCAGCTAAGAAGTGAATACCAAATGCATCAAGAGAGTCATCGTAACCAAGTTTCTTTTTAAGGGAAGTAACACCCCAAAAAGCGAATAATGAACCAACAGTTCCTAAAATAAATGCACCAGTAACATCAACAAAACCAGCAGCAGGAGTAATAGCAACTAGACCAGCTACAGCACCTGAAGCAAGACCTAAAAGAGTTGGTTTTTTATAAATTACCCATTCAGCAAGCATCCATGTAATAGCTGCCATTGCTGTTGCAATAGTCGTAGTTAAGAAAGCTAAACCAGCGATGGCATTTGCACCAAATGCAGATCCACCGTTAAATCCATACCAACCGAACCATAAGATAGCAGCACCTAAAGCAGTAAGCATTACATTAGCAGGTTTCATTGCAATTTTTGGATAACCAGTACGTTTACCAACTAAGATTCCAAGAACTAAACCAGCTAAACCACCATTCATATGAACAACAGTACCACCAGCAAAGTCAAGAGCACCAGCATCAAATAAAAGTGCACCGTCTCCACCCCATACCATGTGAGTAATAGGAGCATATACTACTAATCCCCATAAAGCAACAAATACTAACCATGTTGAAAACTTGATACGCTCTATAACTGAACCAGAAGCGATTGCAACTGTAATTGCAGCGAATGTACCTTGAAATACAACGAATACATAAGTAGGATATGTTCCACTTAAGTCATTCCAAGAAATTCCACTTAACATTACATGACTAAAACCACCAATTACATTTTGAACTGAAGCTGACTCAGCTGTTCCAAATGCTATTGAGTATCCAGCAACTATCCATACAATAAATGCAACTACAAATGCTCCAAAAACCATAGCATATGTATTTAATACATTTTTGCTTCTAGTCATTCCACCATAAAATAGTGCAAGGCCAGCAGGCGTCATAAGTAATACTAATGCAGTTGACATCATCATCCACGCAGTATCTCCAGTATCCAATACATCTTGGGCAAATGTAAGTGTCGGTAAAGCAAGTAATAATGCTATTAACCATTTTTTCATATTAATCCTTTTTGTTTTATATTTCAGCACAAATTATAATAGAACTTCTTCTGCTATTTTTCATTTAATTGATTAAAAACTAATCAGTTCATGACTTAAAACTATATTTAAGACCAATATTGAGATTTTGTTCCACATGATGATTAATCTTTTTTTGATTTAAGTACAACTCCTCCTACCTTACCATAAGACGAAACAGTAGGCTTCTATTTTTCACATATTCAAATTATTTGTAAAAAGTTCTCTATTTTAAATGATTTCTTAACAGTAATTTAGCTATTATTTATAGATTTTATTTTTAATTAATAGGTGTTTCAATGAGCGATTTGCTAAATAACGATGATATACAACAGATAAATATAGAAGACACTCTCCAAAACTCTTACCTTGACTACTCAATGAGTGTTATTGTAGGACGTGCATTACCAGATGTTAGAGATGGATTAAAGCCTGTTCATAGACGCATACTATATGCAATGGATAAACTAAACCTTTCACATGGTTCTAAGTTTAAGAAGTCAGCTCGTATAGTTGGTGATGTTATCGGTCAGTACCATCCACATGGTGACAACTCTGTTTATGATGCATTAGTTCGTATGGCACAAGACTTTTCTATGAGAATGGAACTTGTAGACGGCCAAGGAAACTTTGGATCTGTTGATGGTGACTCTGCCGCTGCTATGAGATATACAGAAGCTCGTATGACAAAGTATGCAGGTGAACTTCTAAAAGACTTAGATAAAAACACTGTAAATATGACAGATAACTATGATGGTACTACTAAAGAGCCGGACGTAATGCCTACTCGTGTTCCTAACCTTCTCATAAATGGTTCATCTGGTATCGCTGTTGGTATGGCTACAAACATCCCTCCTCATAATCCAACTGAAATTATGAATGGACTCAAAGCACTTCTAGCAAATCCAAATATTACTTTAGCTGAAATCATGGAGCACATTAAAGCACCTGACTTTCCAACTGGTGGTACTATCTTTGGTAAAAAAGGTATTACTGATGCTTATGATACTGGTCGTGGTCGTATAAAAGTTCGTGCAAAAACACATATAGAACAAACTGCAAAAAAAGAAATAATAGTAATTGATGAACTTCCATACCAAGTAAATAAATCTCGTCTAATAGAAAATATAGCAAATCTTGTAAAAGATAAAATGATAGATGGTGTTTCACTCATTCGTGATGAGTCAGACCGTGATGGTATGCGTGTTATTATTGAGCTTAAACGCGATGCTATGAGTGAAATCGTTCTAAACAATCTTTTCAAACAAACAAGCATGCAAACTACATTTGGTATTATCATGTTGTCTATACTAAACCAAGAACCAAGAATTTTTGGAATTATAGAAATCTTAAAGCAGTTCATTAATCACCGTAAAACGGTAATCATCCGTCGTACGATTTTTGATCTTGAAAAAGCGAAAGCTCGTGCACACATCTTAGAAGGTCTTCAAAAAGCCATAGATATTATTGAAAAAGTAATTGAAACGATTCGTGCTTCGTCAAATGAAGAAGAAGCGAAGAACAATCTAGTTTCAGAATATGACTTCAGTGAGATTCAAGCAGCAAGTATTGTTGCTATGAGACTTGGTCGTTTAACTGGTCTTGAAATAGAAAAAATTCTAGCAGAACTTACAGAACTTTCAAAACTCATAGACTACCTAGAATCAATCTTAAAAAGTGAAGAGGTTCTTAAAGGTATCATTCAAGAAGAATTTGATGAAGTATCAGCTACTTATACAGAAGGTAGACGTACTGATATTGAAGATGATTATGATGATATTGATATCGAAGACCTTATTCCAAATGAGCCTATGGTTGTAACTATTACACATAGAGGTTACATCAAACGTGTTCCTTTAGCATCTTATGAGAAACAAAAACGTGGTGGAAAAGGTAAAACAGCTGTTACTACATATGAAGATGACTTTATTGAAAGCTTCTTTACTTGTAACACTCATGATACACTACTCTTTGTTACTGACCGTGGACAGCTTCACTGGCTTAAAGTTTATAGAATTCCAGAAGGAAGTCGTATTGCAAAAGGAAAGGCTGTTGTAAACCTTATTAACCTTGTAGCAGATGAGAAAATACGTTCTATCATTCCAACAACTGACTTTAGTGAAGAAAAAGGTCTTGTTTTCTTTACTCAAAAAGGTGTTGTAAAACGTACAAATTTAAGTGAGTTCTCTAACATTAGAAGTAATGGTGTTCGTGCAATTGTACTTGATGATGATGATGCACTTATCACTGCAAAAATTGCAGATCAAAGCATTAAGTATCTCTTTATTCTTACAAAAATGGCGCAGTGTATCAAGTTTGAAATAGAAAAAACTCGTGAACAAGGTAGAAGTACTCGTGGCGTAAGAGGTATTAAGTTCAAACATGAAGGTGATGTAGTAGTTGATGCTAATATCATTGCAAATGATGAACAAGAGATTCTTATAGTAGCAGAAAAAGGTATTGGTAAACGTACTGATGCTGGTGAGTACAGACTTACAAACCGTGGTGGTTCTGGTGTTATAGCTATGAAAATGACTGCAAAAACTGGTAAAAATATCGTCGGATGCCTTATGGTTGATGAAACAATGGATATGATGGCACTTACTAATGCCGGTAAAATGATACGTGTAGATATGCAAACTATCTCCAAATCAAGTCGAAATACATCTGGTGTTTATATACTTAAAGGTGATGATGTCTCTAGTATATCTCGTTGTCCAAAGCAAGAAAAAGATGAAGACGAAGATGACAATGATATTCCAACTTCATTTTTGGAATAGTAATTGCTTTTATTAAAATATATATAATTATGAGTCATAGACTCTAAAACCAAGGAAACACAATGAAATTATCTCTTGTAATAACAGCTCTATTCAGTGGAGTTCTTTTAATAGCAGCTCCTAACACAGGAAGGGTACAAGCCTTTCAAGATACAGTAACAACACCTACTTTTTCACAAGTTGAAGAATCACAGGAAGTTTTACTTGAAAAAAATAAAAACTTACTTATTAGTGTTCTTGGTCAAGGTGTTGCACCGATGAATACATACTCACCTGCACAAGCTTTTGCCCTCGCAAAACGTGCAGCTATTGCTGATGCATATAGACTTGTTGCTGAAAAAGTAAAAGGTGTTCGTGTAGATGGACAAGACATAATAAAAAATATGATGGTTAAGCGATCTACTGTTAGAACTTCTGTTGAGGCTATGGTTAGAAATGCAAGCATTGTTGAAACTACATTTAAAGAGGGTCTATGCGAAGTAGAGATGGAAATTCTGATTTCTCACTCTCAGTTTCAGTTTCAGTAGGTTTTCTTCTTTTACTACCCTCACTCGCTTTAAATGCGAGTGAATTCCTTATCTCCTATAGATACCTTGTTAAAGATGCTGTCCTTTATAATGAAACCTTAGAAATCTCAAAAACAATGCAAAAATGTAAGGGAAAACCTTATCAATCAATTGTCTTTCAAACTCGAGATGATAAGAATTTAAAAAAAATCATAGAAAAAAATCATAGAAAATTTGTAGACTATATTCATCACATAGGTCTTAATGTCGAGCATCATGATGCTACTATAAACTACAAATATAGCTCAACAACTATACTAACTCTTAAAACAACCTGCTTCAAAGTCGATTTTAATGATAATTTTGTTAAAGTATCGCCTTTAAAATAGGCTAAATAACAGGATAATTTTTGAAAATTGCGATAGTTGAAGATGATATCAATATGAGAAAATCTCTTGAAATCGCCATGGGCGATTATAAAGAGTTTCATATTAAAACTTTTAAAAATGCTAAAGATGCGATTAAAGGTCTTGATGATAGTTTTGACTTAGTTATCACAGATATTAATATGCCTGGTATGGATGGTATAGAGTTTGTAAAAACTTTAAATGGCCGTTACGAGGTCATTATAATGACAGGAAACGCAACACTTGGAAGTGCTATAGAGTCTATTCACCTCGGAGTCAAAGACTTTTTACTAAAACCTTTTGATGTTGATGCACTTATAGGTGCAATTAAACGCGAGGATAAAGTACAAAAAGTGCAAAAGAGTGTTCCAAAAACTTCGAAGAAAAAAGCAAGTGGTTTTTTAGGTAAATCACCAGCACTGACTAAACTTTTAAGTATTGTAGACAAAGCCTGTAAAACAGATGCAAGTATACTTCTTTTAGGACAGAGTGGTGTAGGTAAGGAAGTTTTTTCTACATATATTCATAAAAACTCACCTCGTGCAAAAAAACCTTTTATTGCTATAAATATGGCAGCAATTCCTGAAAATCTTATAGAAAGTGAACTTTTTGGATTTGAAAAAGGTGCATTTACAGATGCGAGTGAAGCAAAAGCTGGACAGTTTGAGTTAGCAAATGGTGGAACTCTTTTTCTTGATGAAATTGGAGAGATGCCTTATGGCGTTCAAGCTAAACTTCTTCGTGCATTACAAGAAAAAGAAGTACGTAGACTTGGTTCATCTAAAAGCATAAAGATTGATATACGAGTTATCTCAGCAACAAATGCTAAGCTAACTGATAAAATAAAGAATGGAGAATTTAGAGAGGATTTATACTACCGTTTAAATACTATACCGCTTCATATTCCACCTCTTTGTGAGCGTAAAGATGAAATACTCCAGATTGCAGAAGCAACATGCCAGCAAAACTGTGAAAAGTATGGATTTGATATAAAAACATTTTCACCAGAAGCAACAGCAACTCTTTTAGAGTACGACTGGCCAGGAAATATTAGAGAACTTATTTCTGTTGTTGAGCGTTCAGTCATACTAAGTGAAACACAAGAGATACAAAAAGATGAACTTTTTTTAGAAACACGGAAGTAATAGTAAAGTAGCGCAAAAAGCTAAAACTTGTTTGCACTAGAAAATAAAATAAAAAGATAGGAAAACAAATGAGCGAAAATAGTAAAAAATATAATGTAGCAGTAGTTGGTGCCAATGGAGCTGTTGGTGAAGAAATATTAACTATCCTTGAAGAGATAGACTTTCCACTAAATAAACTTGTGCCACTAGCAAGTGCAAGAAGTATTGGTAAACAAGTAAATTTTAATGGTGCTGACATAAACATTATAGAGCTCACAGAAGACGTATTTAAAGATGAAGAGATAGATATAGCTCTCTTTAGTGCTGGAGGAAGTGTTAGTGCTAAGTTTGCTCCATATGCGGTGCAAGCAGGAGCTGTTGTCATAGATAACACTTCACATTTTAGAATGGATGAGAACACTCCTCTTGTTGTACCTGAAGTAAACCCCGAAGATATAGCAAAATGGAGGCAGACAGGTATAATTGCTAACCCAAACTGTTCTACTATTCAGATGGTTCAAGCACTTAAACCTCTTGATGATGCTTATGACTTACTACGTGTAGATGTAAGTACATACCAAGCAACAAGTGGAGCAGGTAAAACCGCGATGGAAGAGCTAGTAAACCAAATGCAAGCATTCTTCGCGTTTACACTTGATGAAGCTGAACACAAAGCATTTAATCAGCAAATCGCTCTTAATGTCATTCCTCAAATAGATTCATTTACAGAAAATGGATACACAAAAGAAGAGATGAAAATGGTCAATGAAACGACTAAAATAATGCATAAAGACATAGCACTAAGTGCTACTTGTGTTCGTGTCCCTACCCTTCGTGGTCATGCTGAAGCACTTACACTTACTTTTGACTCTGAAGTAAATGCGGACGAGGCAAGAGAAATACTAAGCAGAGCACCTAACCTTGTGATACTTGACAAACCAGATGAAGCGCTTTATCCTATGCCTGCAACATGTATAGATAAAAATGAAACTTTTGTAGGTCGTATTCGTCGGGATGTATACTCTAAAAATATGCTACACCTTTTTGTAGTAGCTGACAACCTTAGAGTTGGTGCTGCAACAAACGCAGTAAGAATTGCTCAAAAATGGATTGAATTGGAAGAAAACAACTAATATGGAAAAGTTATTTGAAAACAGCCTCTGGGCTTCAAGATTTATTATTATACTTGCTGTTATTTTTGGTTTAATAGGAGCGGCTATACTTTTTATAGTTGCTTCTGTTGATATTTATGATACTGCTAAGTTTGTACTAAATACATACTTATCACATTCTCATCCTTCAACATTTCATGAAGATGTAGTTGGTGGGATTATAGGAGCTGTTGATTTATACCTTATTGGTGTGGTAATGCTTCTTTTTTCTTTTGGTTTGTATGAACTTTTCATCTCAGATATAGATGTTGCAAAAGATAAAGATGGTGAAGATAATAAAATACTTGCTATTCACTCACTCGACCAATTAAAAGATAAAATATCTAAAGTAATAGTTATGGTTCTTGTCGTTGGTTTTTTTCAAAAAGTCGGACATACTCAGTACAATGGTGCATTAGATATGCTTTACTTTTCACTTTCAATAACTGCCGTAGCCGTTGGTTTATACTTTTTAGGTAAAGTCGGACACAAACATTAATAAAGATTAATAAAGATTAGGAATAAAAATGAGTAAAATATTTGTAGATGCATGTTTAGGTAAAGAAACGCCATACACTCCAGTTTGGATGATGAGACAAGCTGGTCGTTACTTACCAGAGTATATGGCAGTTCGAGCTGAAGCAGGAAACTTTTTAAATCTCTGTCACGATCCAAAAAAAGCGGCTGAAGTAACTCTTCAGCCACTTGACATTGTTGGTGTTGACGCGGCAATATTATTTAGTGATATTCTTGTTATTCCTGATGAAATGGGAATGGACTTATCGTTTATAAAAGGAGAAGGTCCTAAGTTTTCAGATCCTCTTCAAACACAGGCCGACCTAGACAGACTAATTGGTGGTGACGAAGCTGCCAGTAAACTCACTTATGTTTTTGATACTATCAAACTTCTTCGTAAACAGCTAGATGAACGCGGAGACAATAAAGCCCTTATTGGTTTTACTGGTGCACCATGGACACTTGCTACATACATGATTGAAGGTCAAGGAACTAAAACATACAACATTTGTAAAAAAATGATGTATTCAAACCCTGAACTACTTCATAATATCCTCAAAAAAGTAACTGAAGTTGTAAAACTTTACATGGAAAAGCAGATCCAATCAGGAATTGATGTAGTACAAATTTTTGACTCCTGGGCAGCAGCTATTGAGCCAGGTATGTATGATGAGTTCTCTTGGTCTTATATGGTTGAAATCGCTGAGTACCTAAAAGAAAAATATCCTGAGGTTCCTATTATTATGTTCCCTAAAGGCATCCCTGCATTTTATGACAAAGTATATGGAAACTTCGATGTATTTGGTGTTGACTGGGGTACTCCAATGTCACTTGCTAAAGAGAAACTAGGAGACAAGTATGTTCTTCAAGGAAATATGGAACCGTGTCGTCTTTACTCTCAAGAAGCTACTACTAAGTGCGTAGAAAAAATTCAAGAGACTATGGGTGGTAAACGCCATATATTTAACCTTGGTCATGGAATCCTACCTGATGTCCCTGTTGAAAATGCAATCCACTTTGTAAATGAATGTCACCGTGTCAGCGGAAAAAAATAATATCATATTTGGTCCGATAAACTCTCGCCGTTTTGGCATGAGTTTAGGTATAGACCTTTCCCCCTCGCACAAGCAGTGTAACTTTGACTGTCTCTACTGTGAACTTGCACCAAGTGTTACTGTGAAGTCTCAGAGTAAGACAATAACTGTTGCATCAATTATAAATGAACTAAAACCCCACCTTAACGATACAATCGATGTTATAACACTGACAGCTAACGGTGAACCAACCCTCTACCCTCTTCTAGATGAACTTATAGAACAAATTGATCTAATAAAAAAAGATACCCAAACATTAATTTTAACAAACAGTGCTACTCTTGTTGATGATAATATTTTTAACTCACTTTTAAAACTAGACCAAGTTAAGCTGTCTCTTGATGCTATATCTGAAGATATATTTACAAAAATTGATAGACCTCATAAAAGTATAGATATATCACAAGTAGTTGATAAGGTCATCGCGTTTAGTGAAGTTTATACCGGTAAGTTATTTATTGAAATTCTTTTCGTATATGAATTAAATGATACTAAAGAAGAGATCCAAAAACTAAATGAAGTTCTTAAACATATAAAATGCCATAGAGTTGATTTAGGAACTATTGATAGACCACCTGCTTATCCAGTAAGTGGTATAAGCTACAAAGAACTTCATTCTATATCACTTATGTTTGACAAAGCCTTACCTATTCATATAGCTTCTAGAACTCATGCTGAGCCAAACAACTCTTCTTATACTGATGAAGAAATTGTGAACACACTAGATAAACGTCCTTTAACCATAGATGATATAAATTTACTCTTTGATAAAGAAACTATTTCTCGTTTTGAGCGAATGCTAAAAGACACTACTTTAAGTACAAAAAATGTCGGAAACCTTGTTTTTTACATACCAACTACAAATATACAAAGAAAACGCATAAAGTAACTAAAATTAGCTTGACTTTTTTCATCTCATAAAGTATAATTTTGCCCTATAAACATTCCGGATTAGCTCAGCGGTAGAGTAGGGCACTGTTAATGCCTTGGTCGCTGGTTCGAATCCAGCATCCGGAGCCACTTCAAACTTAAACCCCAAAAACAAACACTTTCAAGCTATATTTAATAACTCGGTGTCAAATTCGGTGCCATTTGGTGTCAACTCTTGTTTTAAAAACTGACCTCTTTTTTTATTTTCTCTCTTAATGTATCTTTCATACCTTGATAAAGTCATAGTTGAATCTGTATGACCCAGCATATTACTAACCAATAAAATATCTTCACCATTCTCTAACATTAGAGTTGCAAATGTGTGTCTTGTATGATAAATAGGTCAATAATCAAGCCCACACTGTTTAAGTAGATTTTGAAGTAGTAATTGAACACTTTAATTTATTTACAAGTGAAATCACAAAAGAAACTGTAGCTGTTATTGATAATGCTTCTATTCACACGAGTCATAAGTTTAAAGGGATGCTAGAGAAATTGGAATCTCAAGGAGAGTTTAAACTTAACTATCTTTTATCTTCCTCCCTTTTTCCCTCAACTTAGTACCTTTTTTAAAGAAATTATGTCAAAATATACTAAGTGGGTTTACATTAATTCTCAATACTCAACTTTTTTTGTATGAAAGTCTTATTTTTCTTAAAATAAGCAAACCCATGTTTTTTAATATTTTCTTCATATGGAACAACTATATCCATACATTTCAGTTCACTCTTTGGACTATTTTTCGTATTTATAAACACCCTGTAAAGCATAGCTTTTTCTCCACGATAAGCATTAACTAAACTTGTCAACACCTTCATTCCTTTTCCTCTTTTAACTACAACATTGGGATTATTTTCAGGGAGATATCCATCTTCAAATACAAAAATAGGGGCTATTCTCAGTTTATACTCATTTCCAATCATTGCACTCATTTTTCTATTGTATGCAACATCCATAAACTTTTCTTTCTTCTTTCCTTTAACAGATCTTCTTTTAACTTTTCTAACCTTATCTTCGGCACAACTTATATTAAATTTATTTTTTAATTTTTCCTGTCCAAAATAGATCCAACCTGTGTCAGGTTTTCCCGTATATTTTATAAGGTTAACTCTACTCGAACCTTTATCTTTCATCGCTTTATTCGCAAGTTTTGGTTTTTTCTTCGTAGTGCGTTTTTTCTTATAAATGTATTTATTATATTTCTTTTTATCTGCAAATTCTTTTTTGTCTTTTACTGTAACTACCAAGCGTCTATTAGTAATATTTGCAATTTCGTCTTCTGAGTTATGTACTAGATTTTTCTCTCCAAATCCTTGATAATACACTACTGAGTGCTTATATTCTTTAAAATAAAGAGATTTTGCTGCCATTAATGCACGCTTAATTGAAATATTTAAATTATCTTGAGAATCACCAACCTTATCGGTATATGATTCAATGATTATCTGTCTTTTGTGCACTAAAGGTGTTTCTTCTAAAAATACTTTTATTTTTTTTATGCAACTCTTTTGAAGAAGTACTTCTCCTGTTTTAAAACAGTTTTGTAAAATCCTAGTATATTTAGTATTTACTCTATTGTCACCTTGAGTACTACTTTTCTTTTCTTCAACTACTTTTTTTTGTTCTTGATTGTTTTCTACTTTAAGAGAATTGGCACTTGGTTGGGGGCTGCCACATCCACTTATAAGTATAAAAAAACTTAATACAAGAAAAGACGATGATATGTTTTTTAAATAGCTTGTTTTCATAGTTCTAATCATATCATATATTTTCTACTACTACTATTTAATTCCATGGCGTTTAAAACGAACAGACTGACTTATAGAACTTTCAATCAACTTTTTTTGATACTCAATCATCTTATGAAAAGGTCGTAAGAAACCATCTAGTTCTGATTGAGCATTATTCTCAATACTCCACCCATTTAACAGTTCTAACACGACTAATGTAGACTCAATAGTAGAGAGGTAGTTCTCTTTTGGTTGTTCTTTAATCTGATAGAGTGATGTTTTATCACTCGAGAAACTCATATGTTTGAGAGTATTTAAATTTGTACTTTGGGTAAACATTTTTCTTGTACAAGCCCAAGTTGAGTCTATAAGAAAAATAGCTAAAGGTTTGTCACTTTTCTCGGGAGATGCTTGGGTTAAGTTTACCGCGTTTACAGAAGGAAAGAGTATATAACTTTCATGAGTAGCTATTATCTCGTTTATGCGTTTATGTTGTGAAAAGTCTATTCCCATAAAAAGTTCAGAATTGTTTAGTATTTGGTGGGTAAAGTGCCCCGTGTTGTTTTTAACCTTTTTAAACTCTTTAGGATGCATTAACACTATAAACTTTGTTTGTGTATCTATATGTTCAAAGTGCTCACACATACATGAACTTTTGGGTCTATAACACTTGTAACACTCTTCTCTATCACCATAATATGTTTTCATAAATAAAATTATAGTAAAATAAACTTATGAATGAAGAGAACTACAATCTTATAGTTATTGGGAGTGGTGCCGCAGGTATCATCTCCGCCATTGTTGCAGCGAGAGAAGGTAAAAAAGTGCTTTTACTTGAAAAACTCTCTAACATTGCTTCTAAACTAAAAGCCACAGGTGGTGGACGTTGTAATCTTACAAACACTCTCTCAAATGAAGACTTTATGGTTCGTTTTGGAAGAGAGGGGCGTTTTATGCAAGATGCTCTTAACCTTTTTGATCATAGAGAACTCATACAATTTTTAGATGAGATTGGCGTTGAAACTCATGCCCCTGATGGTTTTCGTATATTTCCCACTTCTCATTCTTCAGTTACCATCATCTCTGCTTTGCAAAAAGAGATGCAACGTCTTAACGTAGAAGTTATCTGTGGGCAAAGAGTAGAGCGTTTACTAATGACGGGAGAACATATAACAGGTGTAAAAACACAAACAGATATTTATGAAGCTCCAAACGTCATAGTAGCCACCGGTGGACTTGGGTACCCAGTTCTTGGAGCAGAGGGCGATGGCTATAATCTCGCAGATGAGTTAGGACATAAAGTCACAGACCTCAGCCCTGCTATGATGCCACTTAACACCAAAGAAGACTGGGTAGAGCACTGTCGGGCAGACACCATAGCAAAAGTTGAACTTCGAGTAGACATTAAAAAACATAAAAAACTCCGTGCAAAGGGAGACCTAATTTTCACTAAACGCGGTATTCGTGGTCCTGTCGTTCTTGACTTTGCGAGAGAAGTTACACCTCTTTTGAAAAAGTATGGGGAAGTCCCTCTTCTGCTTAACCTCACAAAAGGTAAAAATGAAGAAGAGATAAAAACTCATCTCAAAGAACAGCATCAAAAAGACCCTCAGCAAACCATAGTGGAACTTGTCTCCACCCTACTTCCAGTACCTTTAGCGACTGAGATTTGTAAACTCGCAGGGCTTGACCTTGAACTTACCTACAAAAAACTAGAAGGTGGACAAAGAGCAAAACTCATATCACTTTTAGCTTGGACACCACTTACAGTTTCTGGACATGATGGTTTTAAGATGGCGATGATTACAAGAGGTGGAGTAAGTCTTAAAGAGATAGAACCAAAGACTATGCAGAGTAAACTCATTACAGGCTTATACTTTTGCGGAGAGGTTATGAACCTAGATGGTCCTTGTGGCGGCTATAATCTTCAGTGGAGCTTTGCAAGTGGATTTCTCGCTGGAAAACTTTTATAAGCACTACTTAACCACCATCATTTTACTTTAAATCATATATGAAAAGTTAGTACTTTTATCATCACATACCTTGTTACTTTCGGTAAGCTTTGCTATATTAAGTGCTACACCTGCATTCATTATCATCTCTACTGTATTGATATCTTCAGTAAAATCAACCTCTGTAACCCCTATACTAACGGTATAAGTCACCACTTCCCTATCAATAGTTTCAATTCTTAACTTCTTTATATCTTGACAAATTGCTTCAGCAAACGTATGCGCTTGATTTATATCTCTATCGGGAAGAAGTATCAAAAACTCATCTCCTCCCCATCGGCAAAGTATATCATCCTTAGTACTTAATTTTTTGATAATTTGAGCAAAAGATAATATAACATCATCACCTATACCGTGTCCGTATATATCGTTAATCATCTTAAAATTATCTATGTCAATCAGCATTAATGAGAAGGTTTTTTGATAGATTTTTGAAGATTTAAGTATTTCACTCGCTCTTTTATAACAGTACTTTCTATTATAAAACTTTGTCATATAGTCAGTTAAAGACAGTATCTCTACCTCTTTATGTGACTCTTCTAGAGATAAGATCAACTCTTGAATCTTCAGCTCTTTTTCAATCCTTATTAAAAGCTCTTTTTGTTTAAATGGCTTAGATACATAGTCAGCTGCCCCAAGTTCATACGCGAAGGATATACTGTCTTCATCTATCTTTTCTGTCATAAATATCACTGGTATATCTTTAGTATTTTTTTCAGACTTTAAAAGCTTACATGCATTATAGCCATCTATGTCAGGTATCATTATGCCAAGGAGTATAAGGTCAGGCTTATCATCATTTACTAGTTCAATTATTCTATCGGCAGTCATGCGGACTATAACTTCATAAGATGGATTTAAAAGTTCCAAAAGAACTTCTATATTAGCCTCTGATTCATTAATAACTACTACTTTTTTTTGATTCATACTTTCTCCATTAAAGTTATATTATTTTAACATTAAGTTTCTTTTTATTGACTTATTCAAATTCTATTACAAAAATTCAATCACTCCCAATGCCTACTGAACTCTCTGTCTAAATTTTCCATCCATTGACTCTACAAATTTTTTAGAAATACTAAGACAAAGCCCTCTACTACTATACAGTGACCTCAAGTCTCTTTTAAATGAGGCTTTAAAACACCCTAATTTCTCTTACTGAAAATAACGAATGGATGCAAAACCGTAACTTTTGGTTTTTCGTATCTCTTTTAGCTGTTCTTCATCGACTATGCCTCCAAGGGCAAATACTTTTATACTTGTTTTGTTTAAAAGCTCTTCCAACTTTGCTATACCTTTTGGCTCACCTTTGTTAGGCGTTGTAAAGATTGGGCTATAGGTAACATAGTCTGCACCTAAAGCTTCTACTTCTAAAACTTCCTTTATCGTATGTGTACTCACAACTACATCCAAGTCTAACTCTTTAGCTTTTCTTATCTCATTAAACTGTTGCGAAGTTAGATGAACACCCACGGCTCCAAGAGTATGGGCAAGTTGATAGTCTCCATGAATAAAAGCTTTTATATCTTCAAATTCAGAACAAATATCAACAAAGAGTTTAGCTTGTTCTACATAGTTTTTATTTGTTTTATCTCTATATAAAATAAATTCTGGATGATATTTTAGTAGTTGTTCGCGAAGTACTTGTTTAAAAACTGTTGGCACATCTGTATGAAAATCTGGAGAAGTTATAAGATATTTTTTTAGCATATTTATTTTTATCTTTTCATTCATAATGGTCACTGTATCTTGTACTCCCACCAAAACTACTTATCATTAAGATTCCTCGTATAATTTCTTAAATATTATAGCAAAAAAAATGATATACTAAATTATGATAAATACTAATACAAATAAAACTTTAAATATCATACTTCCAAACACAAACAAAGCTTTAGATGAAGTACTAAAAAAAGCCTCACCAAAAGAGCTTCAAACACTAACTCAAGATAAAGACTTAAAATCACTTCTAAATAATCTCCTCAATCAGAGTTTAGATACACCAAGCCAAAATAAAACACTTTTAAACCTAGTGAAAAATAATCCAACATTTAAAGAGTTAGGGACAACTGCAAATAGTGCTAAAGAGCTTTTAGCAATACTTACACATGATAAAAGCACTTTCCCCGTCCTAGAAAAAACACTCAAAAATTTCATGAGTGATATTTCAAATATGAAAGAAACTCCACTTAAAAGTAAGATTCAAAACTCTGGAGTGTTCTTAGAAGCAAAAGTAAAGAACCTACAAACTCCTAAAGTAGAGCTCAAACAAGCAATGCAAGAGTTGTCAAAACTTTTGGAGACCTCCAAACTGCCAAGTATTAAAGTAATTCATACTCAACTTAAAGAGATGCTTTCAACTGATCTATTTAAAAATATTTCCAACAAAGAGCTTCTGAGTAGTAGTAAAGAAAATGTACAAGTATTACTCCAACTCTCAAAAAGTTCAAACGACATAGTTGAAAAAGTACAGCACAAAGTAGCTGCACCTGTAGAAAAGAGCATCAGTCCTAAAGACATTATCTTTACGCAGGGTACAAAGTCCGTACTTACTAAAATAAGCACCTTAAGTCACCCAGAAAAACTCACCACACAAACACAACTCAAAGAAATGTTTTCAAATGACTTAAAAGCGGTCCTGCTAAAAACTCACGAAGAGATAAACAACTCTACAAACCCAAACAAACAAGAGCTTCTCAAACATATAGACAAATTAACTCTACAGATAGACTACCATCAACTTGTATCTCATCTTTCTAATTCCTCTTCACTCTATCTACCTTATGCTTGGGAAGAAATGAAAGATGGGAGCATCAACATTTCCAAGGGAAAGAAGGACAACTTCTTCTGTGATATCAACCTTACACTTAAAGAGTATGGAGAGTTAAAACTACGCTTAGGAATATTTGAGAAAAATCAACTCAACATCAACATAAGTTCTCAGAGTGATTCCCTTAAAGAGAAAATAAAAGAAAATCTTCCCGAACTAAAAAAACAACTTTTTTCTGCTGGTATCACTCCAAAATCTATACGGTTTTTAGATGAAACTTCAAACTCTTATACAGAAAACTCTCCTAATTTAGACATGGGATTTGAGGTAAAAGCATGAAAGAAAAAGCTGTAGCACTTAAGTACGATGCTTCTACAAACTCAGCTCCTAAAGTTACGGCTAAAGGAGAAGGGTTTACCGCTAAAAATATCATTAAAATAGCAGAGGAGAATGATATTCCGATAAAGAAAGATGAGGATTTAGTGGAACTTCTCTCAAAAGTAGATATAGATAGAGAAGTTCCAGCGGAGATGTATCAGGCGATAGCAGAAGTATTTAGTTTTTTATATAAGACTAGTAAAAAATAAACTTATTTTAACTGGCTCCAGTTATCGCCGATGTTAAGGCTTGCTTTGAGTGGAATGTTAAGTTCCATTATCTCTTCCATGATACTACGAAACTTAGCACCTAAAGCTTCAGCTTCTTCGGCTTTTACTTCAAAAATAAGTTCATCATGGATCTGAAGTAACATCTTCGCATTTAGGTTTTCATCTTCTATAATAGTATGGATTTTATTCATACTTAGTTTTATAAGATCAGATGCACTTCCTTGAAAAACAGAGTTTACACTTTCTCGCTCATAAGCTGCTCTAAACATTGGTGTCGCGTTTTCATAGTCAAAATAACGACGGCGTTTGAGTAGTGTTTCTACATAACCCTGCTCTTTAGAAGTGTCTACAATAGAGCGAAAGTAAGTACGAACTGTTGGAAAAGATTCAAAATACTTCTCAATAATCTCTTTTGCTTCTTTAGTAGTTATTTTCAGTGTATCTGAGAGTTTTTTTGGACCCATTCCATAAAGAAGTCCAAAGTTTACGGTTTTAGCGACACTACGTTTAGCGGGAGCTTCTTCTTCACCAAAAAGAACGATAGCCGTTTGAAGGTGAATATCTTTGTCCTCCTTAAACGCAGAGACTAAAACACTATCCTCTGAATAGTGTGCAAGTAAACGTAGCTCTATTTGAGAATAATCTATACCTATAAGTTTTTTACCTTCGCCTGCCACAAATGCTTGACGAATCTTTGCACCTAAAGGTGTTCTCGTAGGTATGTTTTGTAAGTTAGGGTTTTTAGAACTTAAACGTCCCGTAGCAGTTCCCGTCTGTACAAAAGACGTATGAATACGGCTCTTTGAATCTTCACGACTTAGTTTTAAAAGTGGCTCTATGTAAGTAGAAAAAAGCTTATACACCTCACGGTACTCTAAAAGTTTAGGAATGATCTCATGCTTCTCTCTAAGTCCACTTAAAACTTTCTCATCAGTTGAATATCCTGTCTTTGTTTTTTTACCTACAGGAAGCTCTAAAGTCTCAAAAAGTATAACACCTAACTGTTTAGTCGAGTTAATGTTAAACTCGCTGCCAGCAAGCTCATATATACTTGTCGTTAAGTGTGAGAGTGTCTCTTTAACTTCAACTAAAAACTCTTCTAAGAAACTACTATTAACTTCTATACCCTCTTTCTCCATCTTTAAAAGTGTTTTTATAAAAGGAAATTCTAGTTCTCTAGCTTCATCTATAAGATGTGTCGCGTTTTGAAGTTCTAACTTTTCTAAGAAAACATTGTAAAGTTTTGCAGTGATGAAAGCATCTTCTGCTGCATACTGACAAGCATCTTCTAGTGCAACACCGGCAAAAGTCTCGCCTTTTTTTACCGTATCTTTAAACGCAACCATCTGATGACCTAAAAGTGCAGAAGATAGTTTATCAAGTGAAAGTGCCGACTCTGAGTTTATAAGCCAAGCTAAAATGATACTATCAGCATATACTTCTAAGCTATCATCTTCTAAGAAACGAGTAACGAAATGAAGGTCAAACTTAATGTTATGTCCAACTACTTTTGAGTTAAAGATTTTTCTCATGGCAGACTTTGCATCTTCTTCGCTAATCTGTTCAGGTACACCTAGATAAAAATGAGCAAAAGGAACATAAAAAGCCTCTTTCTCGTTCGTACAAAAACTAAATCCAACTAGTTTATCTTTCTCGTAATCTAAACCTGTTGTCTCCGTATCAAACGCCACGACTGTATCTGGTTTTAGTTTGTCTAGAATGGTGTTGAGAGTTTCTACATCTGTAACAAGAGTCGCTTTAAACTCTAGCTTCACACTACAGTCTTCTTCTTCAACATTTGCAACAGCACTTTCTCGTTTCTCATCACTCACTTGGTTTTTGGCATGAAGTACACGAAGTACGGCGTTTTGCTCATACTGGACAAGTTCATCATAGATGTTAAGAAATGGATTCTCAACATTCATAGCATACTCTTCAAAGTCCATACTATCAAATACATCGCGTTTAAGAGTTACTAATTCCTTTGACATATAGGCTTGATCTTTACATTCTATAAGCTTTTTTTGATTTGCGCCTTTTACTTCTTGGACATTTGCATAGACATTATCAAGTGTTCCATATGCTACTAAAAGTTTTTCAGCACCCACTTTTCCAATGCCTTTAACACCAGGAACATTATCTGCACTATCGCCGAGTATTGCCTGGTAGTCTGTAAACTGTTTTGCAGTAACACCATACTTATCAAAACAAGCTTTTTCATCCATACTCTTGCGTTTTATTGCATCTATAATAATTGTATTTTTATCATCATCTATAAGCTGGTAAAGATCTTTATCATGAGAAACAACACGAACACTGTAGCCTTTTTCTTGTGCTAAATGAACAACTGTAGCTATCATGTCATCAGCTTCAAAACCACTCATGCCTAATGTTTTATAACCCATCTTATCTATCCATTCTATAGCGACTGGAAGTTGCATTGAAAGTTCTGGTGGAGGTGCAGAGCGATTGGCTTTGTAGTTAGGGTCTATTTCATTACGAAAAGTATTCCCTTTTGTGTCTATTGCAAAAATGATGTAATCACTATCGTGATCTTTTTGCAGAGTAGAGATAAAGTTAGTAAAACCGGTTAAAAGACCTGTTGGAAAACCATCTTTGTTTTTAAGATGTTGAGGGAGAGCATAGAAACTTCTAAAAAAAAACCCAAAAGTATCTATTACTGTAACAGTTTTACTCATTCTCATCCTCTATAATATCTAACATATCATCAATTACATCTTCTAAAAGTTCATGGTTTAATCCAGCATCTCTGGCCTTAGTAAGTGCAAAGTTAATGGCATGGTCCGAAAATGGTTTATTTATTGGAAGTGCTGTTTTTACGATATTAAGAGCTACTGAATACTCTTTTATCTCTGCTGGTGCTTCATCTGGATTATCCGCATACCTAATCATTTCTACAAATTGTTCACCAAAACCCCAGTGTGCAAAAACTTCAGCTGTAACTTCTGAACTTGAAACCTCTGCATATTCTCTTTCAACTTGTGCGATGTTCATAGTCATGTCTATTTCTGACTTAAAGCTTGTATCTTCATCTTCTTGAATTATATCATTAGAGATAAGAATCTTTCCCATTTCTTGTAAAAATGCAGCAAGGTAGAGGTCCTCTGCCTTAGTCTTGTCTACTTTAGAATACCAGTTTAGTATAAGCTTTGCTTGTTTTTCGGAAACATTAGCAAAATCATCACTTGTAACACCATAAGCCTTCATATCAACATTAAGTAGTTTTCTCGCAGAGTTTCCAAGAGCGATTGTTCTTGTCATACTCATACCAAAGAGTGAAACAGCCTGTACTACATTTTTTATCTCTTTACCAAAACCATAAAGAGGTGAGTTAGCAGTCTTTAAAAGATTTGTAACAATCATAGGATCAGGTGCAATTACTTTTGCTAAATCATTTATAACTGATTCTACATCAGCATAAATACGATTTATATCCATAATAGTCTTTGAGAGAGGTGGAAGAGATTTTATACTATCAATAATTGAGCTTTTCATTGGTTAAGAAGCCTTTTTTTGTTCCAATTATAGCATATATTAATGACAATGTTGAGCAGATGGAGCAGGATCTTCTATAAATAAATAACCTTTATAAATGGTAAAAGCACCATAGCCCAATACGGATACTGCTGATAGACTCATCATCATATTTCTAAAGCTTGTAGCAGTTGCAAGAGATGTTAAAAAACCTACTCCAAACATAGCAGGAATAGTACTTAAACCAAAAATAGCCATAACTAAAGCACCATATACTGGGTCAGCTGTCCCTACAGCCGTAATAGCAAAAAAGTAAACAAACCCACAAGGTAAAAGTCCATTTAGCATACCAAGAGCAAAAAAGCTACTATTGGACTTTGAGTTTAAAATTATTTTAAATGTCTTTTTATACAAGGTAGATGAGGAGAATGAGTGCTCTATCAGAGATAGAAACTTTAACTTTCCAAGAAGAGAAAGGCCAGCTAAAAGCATGGCTACTCCAGCTACTATCAAGAGTATTCCCCTCGCATTTCCAGAAAACATTACTGTATTTCCTAAGACACCAAAGAGAGCCCCTAAGAAAGTGTATGTTAAAACACGACCTAAAGAGTAAAGAAGATGAGCTTGACTCTTTGAGACTATAGGACTCGCTGGATGAATTTTAATAGTCGTATATGCGACAACAATCCCCCCACACATACCTATACAATGTCCAAAAGAACCCAAAAATGCAATGCTGACAATACTAAATAAATCTATTGTTTCCACTTGTTACCTTGTCATAAATATTTTATTTTATTTATTATAAAAAAATAATGTTACGTTAGTGTTAAATTCACTACCTTTTAAACTTTCCCTTACCTCTATCATCATACTCTAAAAACTGATGTAAATCTTTGTGCATTACATCATCTAAAGAGTCCCAAATTTTTTGTTTTTGAGCATATCTGTTTAAGTTTTCTTTCTTAGACTTTTTTATATCACGTATAAGATAATGATAGCGTACTATATTTTTTGTATATTCTCTTACGAAGGGCCATGATTTTATTATCTGATAACTTCTTTCTTCATGGTCAGTAAAACTCCACTCATGAAATTCATAATCTTCTTTATCTTTTTTAAATGCACTATATGGTTTTCCTACATCATGAAGTAATGCAGCTGCTAAAAACTTAAAATCTCTAGCCTTAAGTACATAGTAAGTCACACGAAGAGTATGTATTAATACACCATGCTGATGCCATTTGTTCTGTGTACAAAAAAGAGAGTTTAAAAAAGCAAATGAAAAGATCTTGTTATTAACTTCACTCATAAAGACTCCTTTGTCATTGGGTGGTAAACATCAACAGTATCTTTTAAATCCTGTTTTTGTATATGTGTATATATCTGTGTACTCAAAAGCGAGGAGTGCCCTAGTAACTCTTGGACAACTCGCAAGTCTGCTCCTCCTGTTATCAAGGAAGTTGCATAAGAATGTCTTAACACATGAGGAGATACACCTAAGTACTTCTGTGTTATTTTGTAAGCACTTATTCGACTTAACTTCTCTCCTCTGTAATTACACCATATATACTCTTTATCTACACTAAGCATATCAAGGTAGTTTTTTATTTCATCTTTAGCAATTTTCGCCAAAGGGACTACTCTCTCTTTTTCACCTTTAGCGTGTCTTATGTAAAGCCACTCGTCTTCTATATCGTTACGACTTATCTCCAAGCATTCACTAATTCGTGCCCCACTTGCATACAAAAAAAGCATAAGTGCATAATCTCTCTGACCTAAGACACTAGTCCTATCACACATATCTAGACCAGTTTGTATCTTCTCATAAGACAAAAACTTTGGTAAAAGTTTAGGTATTTTTGCAAACTTCAGTTTACTCTTTTGAGTCTGAAATCTTTGTTTATAACAGAAGTCAAAAAAAGCATTTATAGAGGATAGTTTTCGGTTGAGTGTGCGCTTATTTTTATAAAAACTCAAAACAGCTAGAAGCTTAGGTGAATCAAGTTCTATAAGAGGTTTTTTTGCATTTTCTTCAACCATCAGAAGGTCATTTTTATAAGCTTCTACAGTTTTCTTACTAAGTGCCTTTGTGACACTTATATACTCTAAGAATGCCTCTAACTCTTTTGACATTACTCTGTAAGTATTTTTTTATTATCTATATAAAAATCTTTATCAGTTGTAAATATAAACCCATCGTCAAAATCTACTTCATGAACAGTGTACTCGAAACTATTTTTATCAAGGATTATCATATATCCCTCTTTTTCTAAAACATAAATTTTATCTCCATTTGAGACAACCCCATAAAAGTGTGCAAAAGGAAACTTCTCTTTAAGCACCACCTGAAGGTCTGAAGTTAAAGATAAAACTTCTCCCTGCTTAGTCGTGATAAAAATATTTGTCTCATCATAAGCTATATTTCTTATTTCATACTTTTCACGGATTTCTTCTTGTGCTAGGGAAAGTATTTTATGTCCAGTTGCAGCTATTATTTTATTTTTAAGGATATTTAATGAAATTATATTGTTAAAGTTATCTTCTGAAGATACTATAATAGTTCTCAGTCTTTTTTTAAGTTCACTATTTACGATGACAATTTTACCATCAAGTGTTGCGAACAGAACAAGACCTTTCATAAAGTGTGGATTTACTATACGAGAGTCGGAAGCTATAAACTTTGCCCCTGCCTCTTTAAAAAGAAGCTTTTTAGATTCTAAACTATAAAGTGCTATTTCATTATCAGCAAAGAGAACAGCCACTTCATCGTCTTTTACACTTGCCCCAGCGATTGTCTTTTCTAAAACAAGCTTTTTTACTAGTGTTTTATCTTCTTTAGATGTAAGATATAAATTCCCATCTATTGAGGCACTTATTACCCAACCATCACTTAGTGAAATAAGACGGTTAGAAGCATTTATATCTGCATCGATTATACCCTCTTTGGTAAGCACCTGTAAATTTTCCAAGAGTGCCACATTTGAAGAAGTATCAATAATGTCTTTTTTCTCGTCTTCATACTTCTCCCAATCACTTCCTAGTTTTTTAGGTTCGAAAACTTGTTTTGTACTACAAGCTGAAAAAAGAAATACCAAAGGTAATAAAATAAAAAAATATTTATTCAAAACTCTACTTTACCCCGTAGTGCATCAATGCTTTTGCTACTTGGGAAAGAGGAGAATCGACGCTAATCATACTTAGCTTCCGCTGTGCCTCATCTATTTTTTGAGTATTTATCAGTTTTACTGCACTTAGTACCTGTGCTAAGTCTCTATAAACAGCATCTTGCTTACTTGAGTAAGCATTAAGAGCAGAAACATCAGCAGAATTTTGAGCCAACTCATATGATGCTAAATCACCAATAAGAGGTGACTCAGAATTTTTAAGTTTTTCTAAACTCGCTATATCTTTCTGTGCTATAGCCTGAGAATACAACCACGCATCACTTAACACTGGACTTAGAGATTTAAGTTCATCAAGTGCTACACTGTTCGCAGGATTTATTTGAAGTTCGTTTAGTGCTTTATTTGTTGCTTTTAAAGTATTTTGCTCATTTATCGTATATGCTATATTACCTGCAACAAAAAAGACAACAGCCACCACAGAACCTATCATAAGGCCCTTATACTTTTTAACAAATCTTTCTGTCATTACCGCTTTTTCAAAAAACTTTTCTTCTGAATTTAGCTCTTCTTTTACCATCTGTATATCGTTTTTAATACTCAAAAATTATCCTTCTTTATCTATATTATTAAAAGTTCATTATGTTATCGAATATTGTGTTAAAGTTTTATCAAATATATGATAAAATTAAACAAAATGAATAACAATCAAAATAGGAAATACAATGCAAGTAGACAATGAACTTCTTAAAAAACTAGAAAAATTATCTTTTTTAAAAGTTAGCGATGATAAACGCGAAGACATCCTCTGCGAGCTTTCTGAAATAGTAAACTTTGTAGATAACCTTAGTGGACTTGATACAGATGGTGTTGATAATAACTTTGCGATGAGTGACAAGAGCACACAACTCAGAGAAGACACGATTGTTTCAAGTACCAGTGTTAGTGAAGATATTTTAAAAAATGCTCCTAATAGTGGTGACGATTTCTTTATCGTTCCAAAAATTATCGATTAAATACTATGATAACTATTTATGGTATTAAGAACTGCGACAGTGTAAAAAAAGCAGTTTCATTCTTTAAAAACAACAATATTCCTTACGAAATCTTCGATTTTAAAACACAAAAGCTATCTTGTGATACAATATCCAGATGGCTTACTAAAACAGATATGAAAACTCTTTTTAATGCAAGAAGTACCACATATAGAAACTTAAAGCTTAAAGAGTTAAACCTTAATGAAGAAGAACAAGAGAAGTGGCTCTGCAAAGAAAACCTGCTCATTAAGCGTCCAGTCATTGAGTATAAAGATGAAGTTATTGTAGGCTTTAAAGAAGAAATTTATACAAGGATTTTTAAATGAGTGAAGAAGTACCAACAGAGCCTAGTAAAAAACTAGATATAAAGAAACTCCTCAAGAGTGTTCTCGCATTTAAGTCATCTGACCTTCACCTCGTCGTAGGAAGTGAACCACAGATAAGAATAGACAAAGAGCTTAGAGCCCTGAATCTTCCAGTTATGGATGCTAAAGACATAGAAGAAATGGCATATTCACTTCTCGAAGAGAAACAAAAAAAGGTATTTGAAGAAGAAAATGAACTAGACTTTTCATTTGAACTTACTGATATTGGGCGTTTTCGTGCGAACTATTATCGTACTATTCACGGTATTGCTTGTGCCTTTCGTATGATTCCTATTGAGATTCCTACGCTTGATGATTATGGAAATCCTCCAATCTTTAAAGAACTTATTAAAAAAGAAAAAGGGCTAATACTGGTAACGGGACCAACAGGTTCTGGTAAATCAACAACTCTTGCTTCAATGCTTCATGAGATCAATAGAACAGAACGCCGTCATATTATCACAGTTGAAGATCCGGTGGAGTTTGTACATAAAAATGATAAATCGCTCTTTTCACAACGTGATGTAGGAACAAATACTAAATCTTTCGCAGCAGCCCTTAAGTATGCACTAAGACAAGATCCAGATATTATCCTCATTGGGGAAATGCGTGACGCTGAAACTATTAGTGCCGCGTTAACAGCTGCTGAAACAGGTCACTTAGTTTTTGGAACACTCCATACTAACTCTGCACCAGGTACTATTAACCGTATTATCGATGTTTTTGTTGGAGAAGAACAGGGTCAGGTGCGTGCACAACTTGCAACTTCACTGATAGCGGTAATTTCACAGACACTTATTCCTATAATAGGAAGTGGAAAAGTTGCAACACAAGAGATTCTCATTACAAATCCTGCGATTCAAAATCAAATTCGTGAAGATAAAGTACACCAAATCTACTCTCAAATGCAACTAAACCAACAAGAGACTAAAATGACAACACAAACACAACAACTATTAGACCTACTTAGCAAGAATATCATCTCTAAAGAGAATGCTATTAAAAATGCGAATAGACCAGAAGAGATAGCCAAAGCATTAAGGGATCTTTAAAAATCTCTACAGACATATATTACTAAGTTTAAAATCTTTATGTTTTATTTTAAAAAAAAGATGATAAAAGGTTGCTTATGGATGATGAAATAATCCAAAAGCAGCAGTTGCTAAAAAGACCTCTCTCCTTAATAAATTTAATAGTGAACTTGCAAGAAATATATTCTTTGACAAAGATGAGATAAGAGGAATCATCTTAGAACTCTCAAAATAAACTCCACGTATTTCATCAAATACATAGTCAGTCCTGAAAAACTAACTTTTACTAAAATATCCTAAAATAATTTCACTTATTATTTAGCAAAGAGATTTTTCATCAAGAATAAATATTGAAGGAGTAGGATGCTTTTTTGTATTTCTTCCATAGCTCTCATAATCAAAGAAATATCTCCTAAAAAAACTGCATAAAAGTAGATATTCATCCACTTCTTAAGATTAAATGATTTTACAGATCATATAAATTAGTAGAATTTTTAAGTATATACATAAAATAGAATTGGCGTGTTCAAATGTTTTGAAAGTAATTGGGACTAAGTAAACAAAATGATTATTCGTAATTTAAAACTACAAAGATGTACCCTAGGAAGTACCCTAATGAAAACTTAAACGATAAGTTGATTTTTAAAATGTGATTGAAGTGCCTAGTTTAGGCGGTTTGTAAGTGGTGGGTCCTATGTGACTCGAACACATGACCACTCCGTTATGAGCGGAGGGCTCTAACCAACTGAGCTAAAGACCCACTGTCTAAAAAAGCATATGCTTAATAGGTCGAAATTATACAGAGCAGTAGCTTAGATACTGCTTACTATAAGCTAATTTGGTGTGTTTATCATCCAAATTGAAAATACATTTAAATATCCCCATAAAGAATTCAGAGATTTTTCTGTTACTCCATTCTCTTTTAGCTCTAAAATAAGTGGTTTATAAAGTCCTAACCAAGTTATTCTTGCAGCTGCATCTATACGAAAAGGTCCATGACGAGCAACCATTTGAGGTGCTCCACGATTTTTGTTGAAGTGTGCAGGTCCTCCACATATCTGTATAAAGAAGTCCGAAGAGTGTGTTTTTGCTTCTTCAAACACTGCATCATCCGCTGGAAATATGTCTCTAATATTACTCGTTTTAATTGAGTCATAATGCTTTGAAACAAGATCTCGTATACCTTGCTCCCCTACTTCTAGTAAAAACTCTGGTATTGGTTTTGTAACAGGAGGACGTTGTTGTCCAAATATTCCTAGTGATATTTCTAAATTCATTTTATTTTTCCTTAATTTAATGTAACTGGTGGTTTTATTTTATACACTACCGAGTGCAGTAGTGGTACATAGAGTAGGTTTAGCACAGTTGCCCATGCTATACCAAAGCCTAACGAGACTGCCATTGGCTGAAGGATCATTGCTTGTCCTGAAGCAAAAAATATCAGTGTTAAGAGTCCCAGAACGGTTGTTAATGATGTCAAGAGTATAGGGCGAAGACGTGTCTTTGCTCTACTCATCAACTCCTCGGTGTTTGTTGCATTTTTTATAAAGTCGACCATGATGATTCCATCATTTACAACAACTCCAGCAAGTCCTACAACTCCTATAAGACCTGGCATTGTAAGGTTTAAACCCATGACCCAGTGTCCAAAGTAAACGCCAAGTAAAACAAGAGGTATAGTACTTATGACAATGAGAGGTTTTTTTATGGAGTCAAAAAGCCATACAAGGGTAATGAAAATCAAAAATAGTGCCATAAGAGCTGACTGCATCATCTCTTTTTTATTTTTGTTATTCTCTTTTTCTTCACCTTTTATCTCTAGTGTTAAACCCTTTTCTCTTACTTTATCAAAGGCAGGTTTCATTTTCTTCATGATTTCAGAAGATGTAGTCATTCCTTTTTCTATGGAGGCATAAAGACTGCGCATACGTATTCCATCTTCTTTTTTGAGTGTTACAAAACTTTGTACATAGATAAACTCACAAATATCTTTAAGGGCTACATACTCGTTTTTAAAAGGCACCTTTAACTCTATTTTATTTATAGAACTTACATCTTTGTTAATAGCACTTTCGAGTTTTATGCGAATGAGCCCATTTTGGTTAAAGAGTTTTCCATACTCACCTTTAAGATAGTATGCTCTGAGTTCTCCTGAAACTATCTCTTCGTTAAAACCTAACTCTTGTCCATATCTATTCACTCTAAGTTTCAATTCTTTTTCACCAAGGTCCGCATCATCAGAGATACTATAAACACCATCTATCTTTGCAAACTCTTCTTCTAAGTATTTTAAATCTTTCACGACATCTTTGTTTTCTTTAGAACTTAATGATATTTTTATGTCATGAGCAACGACACCAGCACCAGGTACTTTTACAACCAACTCTTCAAAAACAGCATTATTATTTTTATCTTTTAAATCGTACATATCTTTAATAAGTGCTTTAACTTCTTTAGCAATTGCTCTTGCTTCAAGTTTTCGTACCTTTACTGAAGCATCATACTCTATGGAAAGTATAGGGCTTATATACTTCTCAAAAAAGTTTATGGGAGCTCTCTCTTTGAGGTCTATAAAGATGTGAAACATATTTTCACCAACCTCAGCTCTGTTTTTAGAATCCATCTTAAAACCGACTACCGAAGTGATAGATGAAACATCACGTTTATTTAGATTTCCAACCAATATATCCTCTAGTTTAGTCACTACTTTTTCTGTCTCTTTTAGTTCATTGTTAATATTTACTTTTCCATAAACATAAACCTGAGTAGTATCAAAGTCTGGAAAGAGCTGAAATTTAGATTGTTTTATCATAAATACCGTTGAAAAGAGAATAGTGGTTACCATCAGAAATAAGGAAAGATATCGTCTTCTAAACAAAAAGTGCAAAAGCCTACTATAAAGTTCATACATTCTTGTCCAAAACTTCTTTGTAAAACTCTCTTTTTTTGCAACTCTGAGAAACTGATGAGCGTGCAGTGGTAAGAAGTAAAAAGCTTCAAACAATGAAGAAAGCAGAAGTACCGTTATCATAATAGGAATGATTTTAATAAACATTCCCATAGAACCTGTCATCATCAGCATCGGTAAAAAAGCGAACACAGTAGTAAGCGTTGCAGTAAGTACTGCTGGAAACATCTCTGATGCTCCTACTATAACAGCTTCTTTTCTTTCCATACCCGCTTCTAAATGCCTATAGATATTCTCAGCTACAATAATAGCCTCATCAACGAGCATTCCAAGTGCTATAAGTGCCCCTAAAAGAGAAAGCATATTTATACTGTCACCCATAATTTCAGTGGCGATTAGTCCTATCATAAAACTTACAGGTATTCCCAAAGCAACTACAAACGCGATACCACGGTTGATAAAGATTAGCATAGCTATAAAAACTAGCATAAGCCCAAAAGCGATGTTAGAGAAGACAGTATTTAAACGGTTTTTTATCCAGATAGAGGTATCAGTATATATGCTGTACTCTAACTCACTATGCTGCAGTTTTTTCTCTTTAAGAAGTTTTCTTATATCCTTTACAAGAGCTATCGCATTTCCATTTTTACTCTTAGTAACATTTATAGATATGTTTCTCTTACCGTTATAGTGAGAAAGTTCTATCTCGTCACTTAAGGTAAACGCGACATCCGCTACATCTCCGATTCGTACCTTAACATTGCCTACTCTTATGATGGTGTTTACAATATCTTCTTTATTCTTTTCACCATTATATGTTGAAATATAAAGATGATGTGCTTTTTGTTTGATAGTACCTATTGGAAAGATTGAACTGATATTTTTAATGGAAGATATAACTAAAGATGGTTCTAGCCCATAAGCCTTTATCTTGTCGTTATTTAGCTTTATGTCTAACTCTTCATCCGAGTTTCCACGTATGACTATTTCGCTTAGGTCTTTAAACTGGCTTAACTCACTTTTAAGTTCATCAGCATGTTGGAGTAGAACATTTCTATCAACATCTCCAGAAAGGGCTATAAGAACAAGAGGAAAAGCATGTGTACTTATCTTTGCTATAGGTTCAGCCATGTCAGAGGGTAAGTCTTTTTGTATACTACTGACGATGTCTTTTATGTCATTTAAAACACTAATGTTATCAGACCCTGACTTTATGTCCGAACGAATACTAAAAGAGCCATTTTTTATACTAGTCTTTATCTCCTCAAGCTCATCAATATTCTGTAAATCGTCTTCTATACTCTGAACGACCATCTTATCGAGAACATCAGCAGAAGTTCCAGCATAACCGCCTCGAATAGAAATCTTATCCATCTGAGTAGGTGGAAATATCTCTTTTGAAATGTTAAGATAAGCAAATACAGAAAGCATAAATATAAAGATTAAAAGTATATGGTTTAAAAGTGGCTTTTCTATTGAAAATTCTATAAATTTACGAATCATTCTCTATCCTAAAAAAGTGTATCTAAAATTTGATTTTTAAATCGGATAGCTTCAACCGAGGCAGTTATAATTTTGTTTTCTTCTTTAAGTGTTTCATACTCGCGTTTAAGCTTTGAAATATCCCTACTCTGGAAGTAAATCTGTTGGGTTATATACACTTTTGGAAACGAAAACATAGTAATAAAAGATAAGATAAGAAAAATATATAAAAAGTAGTTAAAATTTAATTTTCTTTTTGTGATAAAAATAGTATCTAATTCATCTAATAGTTCACTCTTATCACTCATCTAATATTCATCCCGAAGAGTCTCATTTTTGCACTTCTGCTTCGTCCATTTTCTTTGAGTTCATCATCTTGTGCCATAAGTGGTTTTTTCGTGAGTGTTTTTCCCATTTTATGGTTATTACCACATTCACATCTAAAGGCTTCAGCAGGACAGATACAAGACTTAGTCCAAGAAGAAAATGCTTGTTTTACTATACGGTCCTCAAGAGAATGAAAAGAGATGATAGCAATTTTTGCTCTGTTTAACCTTGCTTCTTTAATGCTTGATAAAAGAGACTTTAATTCACCTAACTCATCATTAACTTCTATACGAATTGCTTGCATAAGAAGTGTCGCAGGATGGATTTTTTTACCGTGAGGCATATCTGGTTTTAGTGTGTCACTTAGCTCTCTTGCTGAAGAGAAAGGTCTATGTTTAGTAATGGTTTGTGCTATTTTTTTATAGTTTCTTAGTTCTCCATACTCTAAAAGTATGTTTTCTAGTTCCTTTGTTGAGTATTCATTGACAACCTCAGATGCAGATAAGGGAGCATCTTTGTCCATTCTCATATCAAGTGTTTCACTTTCATAAGAAAACCCTCTTTCTTTATGGTCAAGCTGTAGAGAAGAAACACCGATGTCAGCTAAAACACCTTTAATATCTTCGTTATTTACTTCACTCAAAATCTCTTTTATAACATTTGAGAAACGACCTTTTCGTATCTCTACTCTGTCACCATACTTCGCTAAGCGCTCAGTAGAAAAGTCTATAGCTGTTTGATCTTGGTCAATTGCTATGAGGGAGATGTTTGGATTGGCATCTAATATCATTGACGAATGCCCTCCATAACCCATAGTACAATCTATAATAATCCCATTTTCAATATCACTAAAAGCTTCGATGACTTCATGGTATAAAACTGGAATATGGGGAATATTTTGCACAAAAAACCTTACTGAGAGAGTTATATCTACAATTATACATCATTTTTATGCAAAAATACTAATAAAAAATAATTTACATTTAAATCTTAATATTGTATTATAAAGAAAAAGAGGTGCTGTCTTTATGTTATTAGAATTTCAGAATGAGATTATTATTATTACTATTATTGTTGCTATTTGTTTAGTTGTAGTTTTTCTTGCACTTAAAAAAGATACAAGAACTCAGTTAGATACTAATAGTGTTAAGGAAGAAGCTATTACATCACAAAGCATTAAAACAGAAGTTCAAATTGCCCCTCAGATAGATCTTAGTGGAAGTGAAGAGGGAGATTTCGGTCCATCTCTAAAAACTACTGTTGAAGAACCGGAAGAGCAAAGAAGAAAAAGTGATAAAACGATTACAAAAAGAGATGTTCCAAAACATGATAAAATAACCAAACAAAAATTTACAGAATTTTCAGGACAAAGAATTTTAATTGCAGAAGACAATCTGATAAACCAAAAAGTTTTGGCAGGACTTTTAGCGGGAAGTGGCATAGAACTTGTCATTGTAGATGATGGACAAGAAGCATTAGAAATACTTAAGCAAGATAGTGACTTTTTACTTATTCTTATGGATGCGCATATGCCTATAATGGATGGTTTTGAGGCGACTAGAATCATTAGAAGTATCCCTAAATATGATCATATTTTAGTAGTAGCTCTTAGTGGTGATACAGCAAGTGATGACATTGCAAAAATGAAAAGGGCGGGTATGGCTGAACAGCTAGAAAAACCTTTAAGAATGGAATCTCTTTATGACATCTTCTATGCTTATACTAGAAACAAAGCTACAGAAGATGATTCTGATTTTTTACAGGTTGTGATGACTAAAGATTTAAATGGTGAACAAGGGCTCCAAACTTGTGGTGGTGATGAAGAGTTTTATCGTGATATTTTAAATGAGTTTATACAAACTTATGAAAATTCGACAGATACACTTGGTGATTTACTACATTTTGGAAAACTAAAAGAAGCGGACGAGTACCTTCTTGATATCATAGGTATAACAGCAAATATTGGGGCAAATCCACTTAATGCAATAGCCTCAGATATAAAAGTGGCTCTAAGCGATACACAAGAAAGAAGCTATCTTTCACTGACTAGCCAATACAAATTTCATGTTGAAGCTCTTATACAAGACATCAAAGAATACCAATAGATGTCCAAGGTCTACTTAGGAACTGGTCCTGGAGATATAGACCTGCTTACAACTAAAGCTCTTAAAGTTATACAAAAAGCGGATGTTATCATCTACGATAAATTAGCAAATCCAAAAATTCTCAAAGAAGCTCAAGATGGATGCAAGTTCATCTATGTTGGGAAAGAAAATAAACATCATATAATGCCCCAAGATGAAATAAACGCCATCATCTACGAGAGCTCTCTTATTCATAAGTGTGTAGTAAGGCTCAAAGGTGGCGATCCATTTGTTTTTGGGAGAGGTTCAGAAGAACCTCTTTATCTACAACAAAGAGATGTAAGTTTTGAAATTATTCCTGGTATCACTTCTGCAATAAGTGTCCCCGCCTATGCTGGAATCCCTGAAACACACCGTGCTATCTCTGCTAGTTTTAAGTTATAACAGGTCATGAGTCACAAAAAGAAAATTCTCAAATAGAATGAAGAAACTTTAAAACTGATGAAACTCTTATTTTTTTAATGGGACTTCATAACTTTCAAAAAATTTCTATAAAACTTATGGAGATTGGAAAACCACCTGAGTATCCTTGTGCTGCAATATCAAAAGGAACGACCCAGGAACAAGTTGTAGTGTGAGAACAGAGTACACAAAGCACAAGGCATAGCAACACCCGCAATAACTGTTGTTGGAAGAGTTGTAGAGTTACGAGAAAAACTTAAATGGTTTGAGGAAAAATAAATGAATTTTAACAAATTTATAAAAGCGGTAGGAACAGGCCCTAGAGGTAACCGAGATTTGAGTTTTACTGAGAGTGAAGAGATGATGACTCAAATACTCAAAGAAGAAGTGCATCCAGAGTTAATCTCTGCGTTTTTACTTGGTTGGAGAATGAAACCTGAGACTATAGAAGAGTTTCAAGGAGCACTCAGTGCACTTGATTCATTTTGCTTACACAGTGAAGTCAAAAACTCTATTGAACTTGGATATCCATTTGATGGCAAAGCTAAAAATCCATACCTTCTTCCACTTATAGGAAAAATTCTTACTGAGACCGACTTACAATTAGTCGTACTTGGAGATAAGCTTCAACCTGCAAAGTATGGTGTCACAACTAAGGAGCTATGCACAACTACTAAACTCACTTCAAACATACACTTTTTTGATAGAAACATGTACTCCCCCTCTCTGCATAAACTTACGGATTTGCGTATCCGTTTAGCTCTAAGAAGTGGGATAAACACCATAGAAAAACTTCCAAATATAAGTAAAAGTGAATTTGCGATAACTGGAGTTCATCACAAACCTTATGTTGCAAAATACAATGCTATTTTTTCTTCAAGATATAAACGATTTGCTTTGATTCAAGGGAATGAAGGGACACCGGAACTCTTTAAAAAAGGTACCTTATGGATCAGCGAGGAGGGAGAAACTACAGAGTACGATGTTGACCCTGCTGATTATGGAATTATTTCTCAAGAGGATCTGTCAGGATTAGCAAAACTAAATGCAGCGATATTTCTTTTTGTATGTAAAAAGTTTATCACAATTGAAGAAGCCTTTAAAAGTCTCTCTTAACTTTTAATCTTATTCATGTAATTTTTCACTTTCTCATCGAGAAATGCCATTCGTTCTTTTCCCTTAGGAAGTATTTTACGAAGGTCTCTCATCTCACCTAAAAAATTACTAATATTAGAGGGAATAAGTTCTCGCAAGTATGCTTTAAAGTACTTTGCAAATGCAGGAGAAGAACCTGAAGTAGAAATAGCAAGGGTCAAATCACCCTCTTTAATGTATGAGGGAAATATAAAGTCACAGTAATCAACAGAATCTACAGCATTGCACAAACACTTTAGATTTTGAGACTCATCATAAATAATTTTCTGAAGAGGTATATCGTCTACTGCTACAATTACCATAGCATACTCTTTTATATCACCTTTTACATAAGGACGTTGTTCGTGCATTAGTCCATGTAACTTTATAGACTCTTTCATTTCATCACAAAATTCTAAAGATATAATTTCTATGTCCCTGCTAAAATCTAGTAAACGCGATAACTTCTCACAGGCGATAACTCCACCACCTACGAGTAAAATTCTCTTGTTATTTAGTTCTATAAACGCAGGGAAGTAACTCACTAAGGTCGGACCTGTCCACTTCCATAAACTTTATACTTATAAGTAGTCAAACCTTCTATACCCATAGGTCCACGAGCATGAAGTTTGTTAGTACTTATGCCAACTTCAGCACCAAAACCAAAAGATCCACCATCTGTAAAACGTGTACTCGCGTTTACATAAACAGCGGCCGCGTCAATAGCATTTAAAAAACTCTCTGCTGATTTAATATTCTCAGTAATAATAGCTTCAGAGTGACCTGAACCATACTCAACTATATGCTCGATTGCTCCAGCAACACCATCAACAACTTTTATGTTTAAAATATTAGCTAGGTATTCAGTGTTATAGTCATCCTCAGTCGCGTTTGCAACATCTATGATGGCCTGAGTGTTAGCACAGCCTTTTAACTCTGTGTCTGCCTTATCAAATGCCACTTTCAATAATGGCAGAGTTTCTTTAGCGATAGCAGTATCAACCAAAAGTGTCTCCATTGCATTACAAACGCCAGGACGCTGTACTTTTGCATTGATGGCTATAGCAATTGCATCGTCCATCTTAGCACCTTTGTCTATGTAAGTATGACACTGCCCTTTATCGTGCTTTACAACACTCACAGTTGCGTTCTGACTTACATGTTTGATAAGCCCTGCTCCACCACGAGGAATAATGAGGTCAACATACTTATCCATTTTAATAAGTTTATCAACACCCGCTCTAGATGAATCAGGAATCAGTGAAATAAGTGCTGTTGGTAATTCATTTTTTGCGAGTACCGCTTGGAGAACTTTCGCTATGGCACGGTTGGAATTTTCTGCTTCTTTTCCACCTTTAAGCACACATACATTTGAGCTTTTAAAACATAAAGCCGCTGTATCACTCGTTACATTTGGACGAGACTCATAAATAATTCCAATGACGCCAATGGGAATACTTACTTTTTCTATCTTTAGTCCATCTTCAGTAACCCAACCATCTAAAACACGACCAACTGCTTCTTTAAGTGCTGCTATCTCTTCAATAGCAACTGCCATCGCGTTTATACGACTCTCATCAAGATAAAGCCTATCCATAAGTGCTGATGTAAGACTATTTTTCTCGCCGTCAGACATATCAATAGCGTTTGCTTCCATTAAATCCATAGTATTCGCACGAAGTGCTTCTGCCATTTCTCTAAGTATTCTGTTTTTTTTACGACCACTTAAGGTGTTTAAAACACGACTTACCGATTTTGCTTCTTGTAAAAATTTTTCCATAGTTTTGCCTCACCTTTATTAATGCTATAATAACATAAACAAAATTAAGGCATTTTAATGAAAACTATTACATTTATCGGAAACGGCAATATGGCACTAAGTATTGCACAGGGTTTAAAAGACGACTACAAGATAGAACTCGTAGGACGCGACCTTGAAAAACTTGCAAATTTTGAAAAAAAATTGAATGTTAAGTGTGAAAAATCACTTATGGATGATTTTGACATTACAGATAAAACTCTTCTTCTTTGTGTAAAACCCGCAAATGTACAAGAGGTTGGAGCAAGGCTTAAAGGCAAAGCGAGAGTACTTTATTCTGTTTTAGCAGGAACTTCCCTTGCAAAGCTCAAAGACAACTTTAGTACAGAGGCAGTAATAAGAACTATGCCTAATCTTGCAGCATCTGTTCGTGCGTCTATGACGACTCTTACAGGTGATACTGCTTTTAAAGAAGAAGCACAAGAACTTCTAGGGTCTATTGGTTCAACTCGTTGGTTAGCAAGTGAAAAAGAGATAGACATTGCAACTGGTCTTGCCGGAAGTGGTCCAGCATATCTTGCTCTTATTGCAGAAGCATTAGCAGATGGAGCGGTGAAGCAAGGTCTTAAACGCGATGATGCTATGGCTGTCATGCGCGGACTCTTTGGTGGTTTTGGTGTACTTATACAAGACATACATCCCGCACTACTTAAAGATGGTGTTATGAGTCCCGGTGGTACAACTGCCGCAGGATATGGAGCACTAGAAGACGGGAATGTGAGAAGTTCGTGTATGAGTGCCGTTGAAATGGCATATAAAAAAGCTCAAGAGCTTTAATGCTCTTGAGTGAAGACTAAATGCTTAATGAGATTATAAAAACTTTATAATCTCTTTTTCTATACTCTCTTTTTCTATCACACTATTATGAACTATTTTTTTACTAAAGAGTTCGTTTATCATGTTTGGTATCTTAACACTTGCAATTTTTGAAATAGATTCTAATGCTGTTATATCTTTAGTATCGCTTTCACCTGTCAGTGCATTTGCTATAACAGGTGAAAACTTCGTCCACTCTGCAGTTGAGTAAATTACAGTCGCTATATTTTTTGTACAACAACTCTCATATGCTTTAAAACAAGTAGCAGTATGCGGATCCATAAGGTATCCATTCTCAAAATTACTTTTGATGTATTCTTTCCCTTTTTCATCACTACAAAAATCAGCTACGAAAATTTCTTGAAGTTTTTCTAACTCTGTCGCTGTTAATGTATAGATCTTCTTAGTATCTAAATCATTCATTAATTCACGAGTTCTTGTCGCTCCATAAAGACCAAACAGTACACGTTCTACATTTGAAGACTTAAGTATATCCATAGCAGGAGAAGTTGTTAGAATTAATTCTTGATCACGCATGTCATAAACACCTGTTTGGATAAGACGAGTTAAGATATTATTATTATTTGAAGCGATGACAAGCTTTTCTACTGGAAGCCCCATTTGCATAGCATAGTAAGCTCCAAGAACATTTCCAAAGTTACCACTTGGAACATTGAAATAAGCTTTTTCACCCATCTTCGTCGCGTTTTGTCTTACAAGTTCAAGATAGTTATGTATATGATATACGATTTGAAAAATTATTCGTCCAAAGTTTACAGAGTTTGCAGCCGATAAAGAGATGTTTTTTTCATTTAAAGTCTTCTCAAAACTCTCAGATGAAAGAAGGTTCTTAAGAGCACTCTGAGCATCGTCAAAGTTTCCTTTAATACCTATAACTTTTAAGTTACTAGCATCTTCAGTAACCATTTGAAGTCTCTGCACATCAGAAGTTCCATTTGCTGGATACATGCAAACAACCTGAATGTTCTTCTGGTTTTTAAATGTCTCTAACGCAGCAGGACCTGTGTCCCCACTAGTTGCTGCTAAAATAAGATAATTTTCATTCTTTTTTTGTGCAACAGATGAAAGAATCTTTCCAAAAGGTTGAAGTGCCATATCTTTGAATGCACGAGTTGGGCCATGATAAAGCTCACTTACAAAAAGGTTCTCTTGTACTTTTATAACCGGAACAGGGTTCGATGCATCATCAAAATTATCATAAAGTACGAGTGCTTCATCTATAACACTCTGATCTATATCTATCTCAAAACGCGATAGGACATCTGCTGCTAGTTCTTTATATGAGGATTTTAGGTGTTTAGTTAAAAATTCTTCACCAAGGTTGGGAAGAGTCTCTGGTACGTAAAGACCCCCAAAGGATGCTATTGGAGAGAGTATTGCTTCTGAAAATGTTACTTTTTCAGCTCTTGTGCCATCAAATCCACGAGTTTGTATAAATTTCATATTTTTCTCTTATTTATATTTTTGAAATTATATAAAGATTTTACTTAAAAAGACGTATTGGATTTATATGGTAAGATTTTTGAGTAACTTCAAAAATAAGCTCATCATCTACTCTTCCAATAGTATAGCCTTTTCTAATCTTTTTACCTTTTTTAATATCTGGCGAGATTTGTGAAAGATTTGCATAAATCGTATGTAATCCACCACTATGTTCCACAATGACTATATTATTTAAAACAGCTGTTTTATCGGCATATATCACTTTACCATTAAAGACAGTTTTTACTTTAGCCCCATTCCTTTTTGGTTTCAAAGATATGGAATTATTAAAGATTTTTATTCCGTAAATAGGATCAGTATATGTACCATATTCTTTAGTAATAGTATATGAATCAAGTGGTGCTATAGTCTTTTTACCCTTATATTTTTTCGTCTTAACTACTTGATAAGAGCTACCATGTTTTTTTACCTTTGGTAGGTCCTCTTGCAAAATTATCTTTTTATTCTCAAATGCTATTTTTCTTTCTTCCTCTATCTTTGCTTTTTTGATTTCATCTATTTTTACAATATTAAGCTTTGCAAGTGTCTTTTTTAATGTGTTTTGGCGCCCTAATACATTTTGAAGTTTTTGCTTATATTCTAGTTTTGAAAGTGTCAACTCTTCAATAGATTTTTTATTGAGTTCTTGTACATTTATTAACTTCTTTCTTTTTGAATCTATCGTTGCAATTTCTGTTTCTAAATAAGATGTATGTCTATGCAACAGTTCTATATCTTGTGCATTGGAAAAAAACTCTTTACTCAGATTTTCAGCTTCTTTTTTAGATGCTTTGAGCATTTCTTTAAGAACTTCATATTCTATAAGTGACTCTACATTTTCACTATTGTCCTGATCTAAAATGATTGAGAGTGAAACACTCTTTGCAATAACATAAGAGAGTTTCTGTTCTATTTTTTCTTGTTTTAATTTTAATTCTTTTTGTGATTTTTTCATAATAAGGAGTTGGTTTTTATTTGTTTTGTAAGAACTTTCCTTATTTAAAAGCTCTTTTTTTAGTTCTTTTAAAAAAATATTTTGTTTAACTACTTCTCTTTTTTTCTTCAAAATAGCCGTAGCTGTTTTTTCCATCTTTTTATTAATATTAGTGTAATTTTTACTATATGAACTTATTTTAGAACTTGTTTTGGCTATTTTTTTATCTGTTTCACCTTTTGCAAAGACAAAGCAGTGAAGAACAAGTACAAAAAGGATAAAACGTATCATACCTCTTCTTTATGACCTAAGACGATAAATGAAGCAAGTAGTGTTGATAAACTAAGTGACACAAGCAGCATCACTCCGAAATCAGTAACCTTATCATATATAAGAACATCTATCCCTATACTAGAGAACTCCTCATTAATCCACTCACTATAAGATATATAAGTAAAAAGAACAAAACCCATTACAGTAGCAATAAGAGCATCTACAACAGCAAGTCTAAAAAGTACTGCAGAACGCAACCATGTTGGTGCACCAAAAAGCCCCATAATACTCATGCGCTCATTGTGCTTAAACTGCCAGATTTTTAGTTCCTTTGATATAAGAAGAATAGTCACTAGCCCAACACTCAAAGCAAAAACAGTAATAACAGTTTTAAAAAGTAAAAGTAATTTATATGTTGTATCATGGCTTTTAGAAAATGTTTCAACCTTGATGATAGATTTATCACGAAGTAGCTTATGTGTAAGGTTATTTATCTCTAATGGAGAAGGGTAATGTTCAAGTTTAAGTTTATAGAACTTAGGGAGTGATAACTTTAGTAGCTTTATATTTTTTGAACTAATTCCTGAATTTAAGCGCTTGATAACTATATCTGGAGAGAGTTCATCTATATTTATTACAAGACTATTATTTTGTAAAAAATCTTTTTTATCCACTCGTTTTTGACTTACAATCACTAAAGAGTAATTTCCAACTAATTTTTCTTTGTAAGCATCTATAGCTCTATCAACGATAATAAATGTTTGAATAGAAAATAGAATACTTAAAAGGGCAACAATTAAAGAAAGATGATTTTTAAACGACTTCATTTATGCTCCCATACTCTATGTGGAAATGTTTGTAGGCCACATTCATAGTTTCTGGAATATGGTGTGTTACTACGATAACGGTAGATTTTAGTTGTTCGTTTGCACCTTCAAGTAGATTCCATATTAGTCCAGCAGAGTAATCATCAAGGTTTCCAGTTGGCTCATCGGCTAGGATTAAAACTGGATTATGTGAAAGTGCTCTAGCCATTGCAACACGTTGCTGCTCTCCACCACTTAGCTCTTGAGGATATTTTCCAGACTGATGTTTTAGACGAACATGCTTAAGAAGTGAATCAACTTGATTTTTAGTAACAGCACTATCATACCCACCTATAATAAGAGGAAGCATGATATTTTTTTCTATATTCCACTCTTTAACTAGCTTATAATCCTGAAATACTATACCCGTATGTCTTCTTAACAGATTTAGTTTTGACTTTGTGACACCGTTAAGTTCAACACCTGCAACTATTAAACTACCACTATCAGGTTTTAATGCTCCATAAAGAGACTTTAAAAGTGTGGATTTTCCACTACCACTTGCACCTGTAATAAAAACAAAAGTACCAGAGTTTACTGAAAAATTCACTTTATTTATAATGGTCTCATTTTTAGAATATGAGAGAGACAGATTATCTGCTACTATCACTTTATCCATTAATTACCTTATTTAGTTGCTGATGTGCCATAAGATTACTACGAGACTTCAAAGGAAGAGCTGGATAATAAGTAATGCTTTCATCTTTAACTATAAGATATAAGTGTTCTGGTCTATCAAAACTTCCTATAGACAGACGCAGCATTATACCGTCTTCCATTTCATAAGCTCTCTCGAAGTGAATAAATCCACCTTCAAATCGCTCTGTAGTTTTATGCAATTTCAAAAGTTTTTCTGATGATGAGTTATTCTTTGAAAATTCAAATGAACCTTCTATACTAAGAATTTCTGATTCTTCTTCATTTATCATTGTTACGTCATAAATGTTTTTTTCCATCTTACGCCATCGATCTTCATATTTAGAAACAATTGCAATATCCTTATTTTTATTTATGTTTAAAACTATTTTGTTAAATGCGATGAAAGTCTCGTATGAGTATGCATAGTAGTTTTCGCTATCTGTTCTGAGTTCAAGGCTACCGCCCGTCTTTAACACTCGACGAGATTCTTTAATGAATGATGTGCTGATAACTCTACGGTGTGGTTTTTTATCCCAAGGAACAGGAAAGTGAACATATACTTTACCCACAATATTTGATGGAATGAGTTCCATAAATAGTCTTGCATCATAGTCCAGTACAAGAAGGTTATCAAGCTTTTGAATTGCAACTTGCTTTAAAACTTGCTCTATTGATGGACGGTGAATTTCTAAGCCTATAAAAAGGATATCGGGATTAGCTGCTGCTTGATGTAATAGGTGACGTCCTGAACCAAACCCAACCTCAACCCGTACTTCTTTATCTGTTGGAAAATCATTTGCGAAGTATTCTATTTTTTTCAGAGCTCTCACTTCTTCTAAATGCTCATTTTTCTTTCCACTTAAAACATTAGAAGCAAGAACATTTAAAGATGCTTTGTCTGCATAAGCTGTAAGTGCACGATGAACATTGTAGATTGAAGCTGGTCGAGTTAACTTATCTGTTTTAAGGAGGTTTTTATGCTCATCGTATTTCACTAAAAGAAAAAAATCTTCATTTTCAACAGTTACTGAAATAAGCTTCTCATCTTTGTTATTTGCATTCCTCGCACAAAAGTTAAATTGTACTTCATCATGAGAAGAAGGGTATGTTATTTCATTGAATTTTTCTATATGCAAATGAGGCATTAAAGTCCACTCAAATCTAAATCATCTGCAGCAATAGCACTCTCTTGTATCTCTTCTTTTGGGGCGGCCACTACAACTTTTCCTTTAACCTTTCTCTTTGTAACTTCCTGTATTTGCATAGACTCTGGAGTCACTATTTGCACTTCTACACTTTGCTTTGATTTTATATCAAATTTATCAACACCATAAACTACATAATAATATGTGCTACCTTCTTCTATAGTGCTATCAGTATAACTATTCTCTTTCATATTATAGTTTTCTATTTTTGTATCAAAAAAACCTTTGCTATGCTTTCTTTGAACTATAAATCTAACAGTTCTTTCATCAGTTTTTTTCCATTTCACTTCTATTGTTGAACCAACAAGTTCAGCACTCAACACTAAAGGTGCTTCTGGTTTGGAAAGTGTCATTCCCTGCACAGAGTTCTTGTCTGAAATACTTTCCAAGCCATCTTTATCAACAACAGCTACTCTATAAAAGTATACTTTCCCATCTTCACCTATCTTATCTATAAAGTTATTACTGTAAAGTCTCTCTATGAGATCATAATTTCCATTACTATTCTCAGATCTATAAAGATTATACATGTAAAAATCTTTTTGTGATGATGCGGACCATGTTACTTCTATTTTTCCTGGTAGTTGTTTTGTTGCTCTTATATTCTCCACACTCTTAGGAAGCGGTTTTGTTACAACTTTTACAAATTGGCTAGGGGTAGATATAATTTTATCAAACGTCACAACTTTAACACGGTACATATAAACATAGTTATCTTCTAAATCTTCATCTATATACTCTGCGTTTAAGCGGTTATTTACTGTAGCATGTTTTTTCCATTCTTTATCTTCAAGAGTTTTTCTCTCAACTACATAATAATTAACTTTTTCATTTGAGTGAGGTCTCCAAATAATCTTGGCAGTTCTAGGAAGTCCTGTGATGCTGTGAATCCAAGAAATAGACTCTAGTACAGGTAGAGTATTTACAACGGTAACCTTACTAGGACTAGACTCTGACTCTGAAGTAAATGTTTTAAACATATAACTATATTTTGTATCTGGTTGAACATGACTGTCTACATAATGAGTTTTAAATCGGTTTTCAATTGTACTCAGATACTTAAAATCATTCGCCACATCTTTTGATGGACTTTTTTTATAAATATACACTCCAGACACTCTTGGGTCTTCAATACTTTCATATTCAAACGCAATAGTGTTCATATCTACAATTACACCATTTTTAGTTAGCACTACAGTAGGTAAAGTACTATCAATAACAGCATTTTCTTTTGGAGTTGGAGTTATTCCATCACATCCACTAAGGATTAGTAACGAAACTATCCATAATATACTTTGTGTCCATAACTTCATTCAGGCTCTCCAGGTTAAATTTTTTATCTATACTTGTTTTCATAATTTCATCTAGTTCTGCTTTGAAAAACATCTTTTCCCCAGTCTTTGGATGATTGAAATAAATCATATAAGCATGTAGCAAAATTCGTTCCGACTTGTCCTGATGTGGGCTCACACCATATATGTGGTCGCCTAATATATGACGATTTATTGTTTCTAAGTGAACTCGAATTTGATGTGTTCTACCTGTAAATAGTTTACATGCAAGAAGTTGATTTTTACCATCTGTACTTAAAGCTAACTGTTTAAACATAGTCTTTGCATACTTAGAATGTTCTAATCCGCATGACATTTTTAAACGGTTTTTCGAACTTCTTCCGATATTTCCTTCAATCACAGTAATATCATCTTTTAAAGGTGGAGTGGCTACTGCAATGTAATACCTTCCCATACTTTTATCTTTGAGTTGTGCTGATAAAAACTCATGTGATTCATTGTTTTTTGCTACAACCATAGTTCCACTTGTACCTTTATCAAGGCGGTGGACTATACCATTACGTTCTTCTCCACTTATGGTTGAGAGTCTAATTCCCTTATATTTTAACCAATCAACAAGTGTCGCATCTTTAACACTTGGTGCGGGGTGTACTGTTACCCCACTTGGCTTGTTGACAACTAAAATATCATCATCTTCATAAAGAACTTCAACATCAAAATCAACTGCTTTAGCTTTCTCTATCTTTGCTTCTGGAAACTCTACTTTTATTTTTTGATTTACTTTTAGTTTTACACCAGGGCGTGAAACTTTCTTTTCATCAACAAAAACATTACCGGTTTTAATGAGGGTTGCTACTTGAGACCTTGTTTGAATGATTTTAGTGGATAGAAACGTATCTAAACGCTCAGCATTTTCACATATATATTCTTTTATTTCTAACATTTATTAACCTTTATGTTACAATCATACAATTTTATTTTGGAGTTACAAACTTGTGGAGACTTGATAAGGCTATTTTATCACAATTTGACTTTCTTTCTATCATTCTTATCATTCCTTTGGTAATAATTTCTCATTGGCTTATAGGAGAAGTAGTCCCGGCTCTTGCTCAAAAGCAGACAGCATATGTTGCAATCGCACTTTTAGTCTTTATTATTGTGTTTTTCATGCCTATTAGAAAAATGAGCTGGCTTATTCCAATGATTTACTGGGGGAACATTTTACTGCTTTTAGCTGTTGAATTTTTTGGACATGCAAGACTCGGTGCACAAAGATGGATAGAGATTCCATTTGTAAATGCAACAATTCAGCCTTCGGAATTTGTTAAACCTGCCCTTATTCTTATGCTTGCTTACCTTATACACAAAAATCCACCTCCCATACATGGGTATAGAATCAAAGAGTTTATAAAACTCAGTTTTTACATCTTGCTTCCATTTATACTTATAGTGAAAGAACCTGATTTGGGAACTGCACTAGTACTCCTCCTTATAGGATATGGTGTACTTTTTTTCATTGGAGTACATTGGAAGATAGTTGCTACCATTGCTATATTTGGTCTTATCTTAATTCCAGTCTCATATAAATATATTCTTCATGACTACCAAAAAGTTCGCATTGTTGACTTTTTGAGTGAAAAACCATCCTATCATGTTCAGCAATCTATCATTGCGATTGGTTCAGGTGGTTGGAACGGAAAAGACAAAGAGAATGCGACACAAACACAGATGCGATTTCTACCTATTGCAACAAGTGACTTTATCTTTGCATTTTTAGTAGAAAGAAGTGGTTTTCTAGGTGCGTTAGCACTTATCACACTTTATGCTATTCTCATACTTCATCTACTGAGTCTTAGTATATTTAACAAAGACTACTATATCAAAGTCGTAACTATTTCCATCTCATTTATGATTTTTATCTATATGGGGGTTAACATATCAATGACCATAGGCTATGCACCAGTTGTTGGAGTACCTTTACCCATGTTTAGTTATGGAGGCAGTAGTTTTTTGAACTTTATGATTCTCTTTGGAATCATGCAAAATCTCATTACATTTAGATATAAAGATATGTATGATAACCGAGGAACGAAAAGTTTTATGTAGCCCTATTAATCTTCTTCTTTTGTTGCAAGTAGTGAATCGACTGCTTGTGAAATAGCCTTAGCAGTTGAACCTCTAGGAAGAAGCTTCGTTATTGAAATTGCACTGCTCCCAGGTTTATTACCTATAAGGATAACCTTAGGATTAGACATGATATTTTTGGCATAAATACTTAAGAATTTTGCTACTCTCACTTTTTGAAGTTCGTCCTCAACAACTAGGATACTCACACTATTTTTTCTTGCCCACTTTATAGCTTTGATTTCATCAACGAAAGACTTTACATTATAAGAACCGCTCATATGATGTATCTCTGATTCATATTCCATTGCTTCTTGGGGGTTTGCTGTTACTACCATTGTATAATCTTTTTGAACCGATTGAAGATACTTATAAAGTTCAAATAACTTTCTAGTCTCTCCTGTTGCTTTTGATTCATCTTGTGTACTCAAATAATACTTCAAATATGTCTTTGTATTAAGTTCACCACTAACATTAGCTTGTTTAAAGTGAGCCTGAACAAGCTTAGAACTTTTTGCAGCACTCCACTGTTGTGAATCAAAGAAAAAGGCTTGTGCATTTAAAATATCTACTAAATCATCGCGATGTCTTTGTGCTTCAATATCAAAAACTTCATAAAAATCTTCTCTATACTCTGTTTCAAATTCTTCAAGTAAAGCCATATCATTCTTGTATCTTTCATCAAGTTCAGCCATCATATGAACAACATCGACATAAGCACCATTAAGAGATTTAAGTTCTTTCTCTAGGGCCTTGAATTGCGGTGTTTTAATACTCTCTTGAAGCTCTTTTTTTCGTATACTTCGTACACCACCAAGTTTTTTTGCATTTACTTGTAGATGGTTAATTTTTTCAATAACATTCCCAGCACCCTGTTTAATCTTTTGATACTCTTCTTGTGCTGACAAAAACACTTCTTGGTATGCAAAGGGAGGATTCTTAGTTTTTATAACATAATCATCATACACTTTTGCCATTTCTTTTAAATCATTACTAAGCATCTTGATTTTTGGTGTGATTATACGGATATCAACATCAACAAGATTGTTATATGTTGTCCATAGGAAACGTCGTATAACAAGATAATCAAGTCTTCCTGTTACTTTTTTATAATTTTCACGAATTTCTATATTTTGTTTAATTACATCAAAATAGTTTGATACTGCTCGACCAATTGTTAGTGTGTTAGTAATACTAGAAGGCCGTTCTCTTTGAAGTTCAGCTTCTACTTCTGCTTCACTTCCCTCAATCTCTAGTTCAAAATGGGCTACACTCATTTCTTCAGTACTATCCACATAATTAAGATCTGGAGTGGATACAATTTCTAAATGTTTTTCTATTGCAAGGGGCTCATTTATTTGAAGTTCAGTTTTTTCTTCTACAACTTCATCTTCTTGAACAACATTCTCACGCATTTCTACTTCATATGTTGCTTTTGAAACAATATTTTCAACATTTCCATCTACTTCATCAAAAGCTACTTCTAATCCTGTCTCTGGCATAACATCAAAGTCATCCCAAAACTGTACACTAAAGTTATGTTTAGTTTTTTCTGCAGTTATAATAATTCCACTGCCCTCATTAGAGTTAAAGAAAAGGACTTTACCAGTTGTTTTTATCAAAGTACTTAGGCTCTAGGCTTCATATAAATTTTATAGTTTCCAAAACGCTCAGTAAAAGAAAAAGCATGTCTTTTACAAAAATTCTTATTCATTGCATCTATCATTCGTGTTGTTTCTGTCTCCGCTTCTTCTTTACTAGCGAAATCTTGTGACACTCTGTAGCCATTCTTAACAAAACAGCTACAGCCGTTTAATACATCTACTTTATACATATTTTAGTCCTTTCTTTTAGTTTAAAAATCAAAAATATCATCGAAGTCATCACTATCTTCAGCAACTTCTTCATTCATCTTTAGCATACTACCTATGGTCATACAGTTCACTGCAATTGTATCATTCATAAAGTCAGCACTTGGAGCACCGGTGTTAAAAGATTTTTCCATCCAAGTTATCAAATCTCTGCTAAGTGCTGTACACATTGGTCCTAATGCTTCAGAATTTTCAACAAACTCTGATATATGGTTTAATAAATCAACAGACAGAGTATTTAAAGCTTGAGCAATAGTAAACACCTCTGAGTATGTTGAGAGTATCGAACCTATTTTATTTACATATGTAAAGATTTCTGATACCTCTTCCTCTGTAACATCCCCATCACCAACAATAAGCATAAGAGAACTTAACTTATCAACAAAACCTTCAAGGTCATTGAGCTCTTCTTCACCTAAGTAATTATACACATGCAGTTTTTGTGATGTATATTGCTGAATCACTTCTTTTTCTACTACTACTGGAGTTGGCTTAACAATTTTATTAACTAAGGCAATATCTTCTGCAACTAAAACTTTTAAAAGTTTGAAAGACAACTTATCATTTCCAGTTTTATATGCACAAAAAACATTATTCTTTTTTAATATCAAAGATATCGTTGGCAAAGGTATCTTGCCAATATTATCTATTGTAAAGTACTGAAAGTCTTCAGAGTCCTCTACTATGACACTACTAGTATTCTGTAGCCTTAGTTGCACCTCTCCAATAGAAAATATTGCTCGAATCACATCATTTAGTCCATCATACTTTTCGTCAGCGTTTAAAAGAAAAAACTCCCAAAACTCGGAAAGTGTATCTTGTGAAAGTAACATAAATGTCGTGTATCTACTAAAGACATTCTGAGAAAATAAATTTATGCATTTAGAACTCTTTGTTATACTTTTCGTTCTTGCTTTAATTAGTGCAATATAGTTAGTAATTCTGCTATTAAATATATCTGCATTTATTGGTTTAGAAATATAATCCTCTGCCCCATTTACAAGAATAAGCTTTTGTTTTTGGGCATCTTCTAAAGCTGAAATAGCAATAATCATAACACTCTTATTCTCTTGACGTATAATCTTTGTTGCTTCAACGCCATCCATATTTGGCATCATAATATCCATCAACACTAAATCATATGCAACTTTTCGACACTGTCTCACAGCTTCTAGTCCATCAGCAGCTTCATCAATCTCAAAGTCAATACCATCTAAATCATCAATGAAATATTCAAGAAGTAAGCTCACAACAATTCTATTATTTTTATTATCATCAACTATAAGAACTTTCATACTTTTTTCCTTAACACACATATTTTATTGTATCCTACGAGACTTTAGACACCTATAATCTTTGCAGTAACTCTTCAACACATTTTTTATAGTCTTTCATACCTTTTGAGCGTTTAGCATCTAATATTATAGGGGAACCTGACTCAAACTGTTTAGCCAATTTTATGTCAACACCAATCGGAGACAAGAGTTTTTCTCCTCCAAAAGATGTTTTAACCTTAAGAAGAGACTCTTTGTGTTCATTTATATGAGGATTAAACATAACTGGTAGTATTGATATATCTGCTATCTCTCTATCTAGTTTCTTAGAAGTTTGGTACACAGCACGGAGCATCTGTCCAACGGCAACAACTCCTAGATGGTGTGGTACAAAAGGTATCATAACACTATCGGCAACTTCAAGAGAGTTTTTCAACAAAGCATCAAAAGTAGGTGGTGTATCTATCACACAATAATCAAAAAAATCAGCAATTTTCTCGCGTTTAAAACGATTTTTCAGTATTCCTCTTAAATCAGAGTACTCATATACATCAAATTGTGCTAGAGCAGGAGAAAGAGTTAAGTTTTCATGTACGGTAGGAATAAATGTTTCACTTAATGTGGAACCACTAAAAATAGAGTGTACTCCAAGTCTTTCGTCTGGTTCACAACCAACACCTATCGAAGCATGTCCTTGTGTATCTAAGTCAAGGAGAAGAACTGATCCATGCTTCGCAAGACCACTTGCAATGTTTACAGCTGTTGTTGTTTTAGCTGAACCACCTTTTCTGTTACTAATTACAATAGTTTTCACTAGTATTAAATCCTTTTAAAACTGTCTCATATAATTTCTTTTTTTCACCGAACTTATAAGAACAACTATAGTTTTTCCTATACGCCATAATGAGTTGTAAAATTGCCAAATGTATATCATCACAATCTTTAAATGAAAATTTAATTTCTTCTCCAGCTTTTTCTTGTAAAAAATCCCTAAATGGAACAACTTCATCTTCATATATAACAGATGTAAAGTTTGCTTTATTTTTTTCATATGTAATTGGCATATACTATCCTTTAACTTGGTTGTTTAACTGTTTTAATAACATTAATTAAAACACCATCTAAATCTAAGACACCAGAAAGTTCTAAAAAGTTGTTTACACTGTGTTCTTCAGAAGTATTTATAAACTGACTCTCCTCAACATGTGCTATATCTTCTATTGTATCTACTTTAACAGCAAAAATTTCACTATTTTTATCATATATAATAAGTTTTTGAAGGGAATTAGCGACTAAGTCTAATTCTAGCACAAAAGTATCTAATGCTCCCATTGTATTTCTATAGGCAGTCATTACATCCTTATTCAAAAAGTCTAATGCTTCAGTAGGATTTTTCGCATAAATATCTAGAGCAGTTGCACCTAATACATGGAGTTGTTTATGGTAGTCAAGTAATTCATTGAGAACAAGCACAACACTATCATCATAGGCAGTAAAAGAATCTATCCACTTACCAAGTTCACATGCATGGGGATTAAGTGTTTCTTTAAAGTCCATACCTGTTTCTAAACTATTTTTAAGTGCTCCAAGCCATTCTTTATGAGTATCTTTAAGTCTAACAAATAATGTTCTGAGCTCACTATCATAAGGGTCTAAAGTTATAAGTTTTCTAAAGTTTACAACTTTTATAACTTTATCTTCATATGACATCATACCATCTATATATTCATGTGCATTAGGAATCACCGTTAATACTGTTGACTGAATAATACGTTGTACGTTTTCTATATCCACAGCATATTTATTTGTTCCAACACTAAATACTATTAAGTCTATCATAATTTTACTTCCTTATGCTACTTGAATTTCTTCTTTTAATTTTTGAGATATCCCTAAAAGTCCTAGTGGATCTATAGCCATAATGATTTGTCCATTTCCAAGTAAAGCAGTTCCGCTAAATAGTGGATGTCCTTCCATTATACCTACAAGTGGTTTTTGAACAACATCTAATTGTCCTAGAAATTGATTTACAACTACTGCAAGAAGATTATCTTTTATATTTAAAACAACGATAGATAGTGGTTTATCTTGCATATCATCTTCATTAAGCATAGACTTAATGAAAAGAAGAGGAATTACATCTCCTCTAATATAAATAAATGGCTCATTGTGTAAGTACTCAATTTCAGAACGCTCTAGTTTTACTGTCTCAGATACACTATCCATCGGTATACCATAATGAATACTATTCATCTGGATGTGAAGTAAAGATGTAACTGCTAAAGACATCGGTATAGCTAAAGTAATAACCGTCCCTTGATTAGCTTTTGTCGTAATCCCTATCGTTCCACCAAAACCTTCTATAGATTTTTTAACAACATCCATTCCAACACCACGTCCACTAAACTCAGTAATAGCATCAGCAGTTGAGAGACCTGGGAGAAGGACAAGTTCTGCCATCTCTTTTTCATTTAATAGATCAATTTGATCAACAGTCATAAGACCTTTTTCTATAACTTTACTTGCTACTTTGTCAACATTGATGCCGGCACCATCATCTTTAATTTCAATTATAATTCTATCTGATTGAGAAAAAGCATTTAACGAAACAGAACCTTGAGGGTTCTTTCCTTTTTGTTCACGAACATCTGGTGTTTCAATACCATGGTCAAGTGAATTTCGTACAATGTGAATCATTGGATCAGCTAGCATCTCAATCATATTTTTATCAAGTTTAGTTTCCCCACCATTCATTTCTAGTTTTACATTTTTATCTAAAGTTTTTGCTATGTCTCGAACAAGTTTCGGGTATCTATCAAATACATAAGATATAGGAAGCATTCTCATTCCCATAATCAAGTCTTGCAGTTGCTCAGAAAGACGATTTATGAAAATATATTTATCCATAATCTCACGCTTTATCTGTTCATGTGTCATACCAACAACATTATCAGCTAAATATGGTAACGAGTTTTTTGCAACCAAAAGTTCTCCAACAACATTCATTAAGCTGTCAATAGATTCTTGATCAATTTTTACAGTTTTACCAACAACAGCTTTTTTCTCTTCTGTAACTACTGGTTTCATATTAGCTTTCTTAGAAACAACCTGTACACTTTCTACTTTTACTGTTTCTATAACCGGTTGAGCTATTTTTTGTTTTGGTGCAACCACAATTTTTTCCTTCGCTTCAAGTAAAACTTCTTTCTTAATTTCTGAAGTTTCTTTTAAAGTATCTCTATTTAAAAATTCCTCAACATCACTCTGGAAATTAAATACAGGCATAGTTGGAACAAACTTTCTTACTTTTTCTAGAATTACTATAATTCTTTTAAGGTCATCTTCTGTATTCGTATGCTGTAAGGCTTTTTTCTGCTGTGCATAGATATCTTCAATTGTACTTTGTATTTCTGGATTTATAACAACACTACTTGATTGAATAGATTCACTTTGAATTTGAACTTCTTCTTTTTTTATTTCTTTTTCCGTATATGCTTCACCCATATAAAGTGTCTCAAAGAAACCTTCAAGTTTAGAAGCTTCATTGGCATCTATTAAACCAACAATATCTAAGAATCTTTCTAGCTTCGCATACTGAATAGTATCAATACCTACAAGTTCCATAGAACTTTTCACTTCTTCTTTAATAGCAGATAAATCGAGAGCAGTAGTTAAGCCACTTAGCTCTTTTAAAGAGTCAATCTGTAAACCTGTATCTCCTCTATTTAAAGACATAAGAGAACTTACATCAAGAGGTAAAAATGTAAGTTCATCTATGAAGTTAAAAAGAGACTCTTCTATCTCTTCATAAGTTGCATATATAAATGCAACTAATGAAGATTTAAGTAATAGTCCTTCTTCATCTTCCGTGCCGCTAAGAACTGATTTAGCATTCTCACCACTCATACATGAAAATACACCTATTACTTTATCGCCTAAAAGACTCAAAGCATATATTGGATCATTTCCATAAACCATACAACTATCATCGACATCAAATACTACTGCATAAAGATGTTCTTTAGAACAAAAATCTTCATCAATCTCTGAATTTCTAAATGGTATTTCAACTGTATCCATGCCTCGTAAAGTAGCCAAAGGAAGATTAATTATATCATTTTTATCAGAGACTAAGTTAAAAGGCAGACTCCATATTGCTTCACCCTCAACATCTTTACCCATTTGGTTACTTAATTCTTCTACTATTTTAGTTACCCTACTTTCATCAGCATCAACAACATCACCTGTTTCTTCCGCTGCTTCTATTAAATTTACTACTTCATCAAAAGCATCATAGAGTGCTTCTACCATAGTATCTTTAAACTCTACTTTTCCAGCACGCAACATATCTAATAAATCTTCAGCATGGTGTGTGATTTTTTTTACAGATTCAAAACAAACAATACCACTACCACCCTTTAAGGTATGTGCAGCACGAAATACAGAATTAAGTAATTCCGGGTCATCTCCACCTATGTCACCTATATTTTGATCGATAAAAGCTAGATTTTCTCTAGCTTCACTTAAAAATTGTTCTAATAACGGATCCATAATATCTCCTTAATTTTTCACAAAAATATCTAAATATGCCTGAATCTGATCAGGTTTAATTGGCTTAGTTTCAAAAAGATTTGCACCAGCTTTATAAGCATTTATTTTATCTTCTTCTTTTTCTTGTGTTGTCACCATAATCACTGGTACTATTTTGTGGTTATCTTGTTTACGTAAATCTTTTATAAAAGAATATCCATCCATAATAGGCATATTTACATCCACTAAGTACAGATCTATTTGGGCACCTAAACTTTTTTCTAATGCTTCCATTCCATTTTCAGCTTCAACTAAATCCATACCCATTGACTTAAGTATAGAACCATGGTAACTTCTTACTGTCTTTGAATCATCTACAACCATTACTGTCGGCATAATATTCTCCTAAAAAAAATCTATTTCGTCATTTACATAATCTTCGGCAATTTTACCGAAGAATCTGCTCTTTTTGTCTTTTGCATCTTCAAGAGTTGCATTAAGTTTTTCTCTCAACTTTAGTAAACTATTCTCAGCTAAACCTTCTTGATTTTTATTTGCATGAGAAAATATATCTATACTATTTTTCATACTCTCAATCGCTTCTCTTGTCGCATTTAACTGCTGCGATATTATATCTTGATACTGCAGCTGTTGCGAGGTTTTCATCAATCTCAATCTCATTATTTCTATCACAGAACTCATTTTCATAAAAGATTCAGCCGACAGTTCTATAACATCTGCTTGAACTCCTTGGTTATGTGTTAGAAGTTCATCAATAGAATCTAATACAATCATTTTCTTTGCTAAGCCGGTAAGCGTAAAACTCTGGTGATGGCTTGTTTAAGCTGAGCCGGATTAAAAGGCTTCACTATCCAACCAGTAAGTCCGAGTGCCTTACCTTGTTGTTTGAGCTCAGGTTTATTCTCAGTAGTTAGCATTAATGTTGGGGTTCTCTTTGTTGCAGGAACTGCCCGAAGCTCCTGTAAAAATTCAAATCCATTCATTTCTGGCATATTAAGGTCTGTAATGATTAAATCAGGTGTCATACCCGCTTGAATCTCTGCTAATGCAACTTGTGCTTCTGTGTATTGCTTCACTTCTATTGGCAAACTATTTGTCACCATTCTTGTTGAAGCTAAAGCTGTCTCACTATCATCTACAAATATTACTAATGGCATATTATTTCTCCTATTTTTGATAAATTAAAGTTTTATCTACTTTTTTTGCATTAAAGACCGAAACTATTCGGCTCATGTACTCAGCATGTCCTAACAGAACATAGCCACCTGGATTTAACATATCATAAAATGTCATCGCAACTTCTTTACGAGATGCATCGTCAAAATATATCAACATATTTCTTGAAAATATCACATCAAACTTACCTAACTTTCTCATCTCTGCTTTGTCAAATATATTTGCAACTTGAAAATCAACAGAACCTAATAAATCTTCACCCAATTGATATCCAAAAGGTGCTTTATCAAACCACTTCGATAAGATATTTTTTGGAATAGCATGAATTGAACGGTCCGAATACTTTCCTGTCTGTGCTTTATTAATTACTTTTGAATCTATATCTATTCCAACTACTTCGATATCCCTTTCATTCACAATATTGTTTTCTTCAACAATATGTAAAATCATAGAATATGGTTCCTCTCCTGTCGAACAAGGAGATGATAAAATTCTAATAGGTTTTGAAGATGGCGTTCTCTTATGTAGTTCTGGTAATATAGTATTTACCAATACTTCAAATTGATCTTTTTCTCTAAAAAAATATGTTTCATTAACTGTAATAGCATTCATAAGTTCTTGAAATTCCACACCTTCTCTATCATCAAAACGTAGAGTATAAAAGTACTTTCTAAAACTATCTAATTCCAACTCAGATGCACGACTATCTATATATTTGGCAAGTTTAGCATAGTGTTTCTCTACCTCTAAGTATATACCACTTTTTCTATAAATAAACTCTCCAATTTTTGCAAAGTTTTCTTTTGAGAGAAGATTTGCCATCTACTTACCCCTCAATCAATTTAATCGCACCATCAACGGCAAATTCAACATAGAACTCACCATGAAATCGTTCTTTTAAAGATTTTAAAAGAGGAATATCCTCAAGCTCACCTATTTCACCCATATAATCAACAGCTGTCATGGCAACATTAATATCTTTTTCTGTTTCAAGCAGTTCAACAAGCATATCACGTGATTCTGCAAAGTCAACATCCCCAAGAACATTAATAGCAAATATTCTTAAATCACGGTCTTCACCGATTAAGAACTTCACTATATAATACTTAATTGAAGATCCAAAATCTCTTAACATTGAGATACCAAGATTACGAGTGTAAGCATTACTTAGTTTTAAAAGTTGCATAATATCCTCGATAGGAGCTTCATCTGCATTCATTGAAGAGATACTAGATGCAATTTTTGTGGCTACTGTTTTATCTAGTTCTCTTTGATGAAGACACTCTATTAAGAATTCTCCTCCACCATGAAACTTTAAGATTTCCTCTACAATATAATCTTTTAAGCCTTTATCATCAGTTGAAGAAAATAGCTCTGTAGCCTCTTGTAGCTCTGAGAATTTTGGTAATTCTGCAACATTCTGTGCAACATGTTTTTTAATTAAAGCCATCTATTCTAATCCTTTACTTTAGTCTTGCAATTATTTTTAGTAATGCAGGAAAATCTAGTTGTTCCATAACACCACCTCTTTCATATGCTGCTTTTGGCATACCATAAACTGTTGCACTTTCTTCACTTTCGCCAAGTGTATAAGCACCTGCTTTCCTAAGTTTAACCATAGCATCTGCACCATCATCACCTATTCCAGTTAATATAACTGAGATGATGTCATTTGCAGGAAAGACTTCTAAAGCACTTTCCATCATTTCTCCAACACTAGGCTGAAAAAAGTTTTCACCTTTGTCTAAATTATCTCGTATAACAATTTTTCCAGAAACTTTTTTTGAAACATTCATATGTACACCACCACGAGCTAAATAAATATTTCCTGGGAGGAGTTCCATATTCATTTTAGTTTCTTGTACTGGTAGTACACTAGCCCTATTAAGACGATCAGCGAAAGATGATGTAAACTTTGCTGGCATATGCTGTACAATACAAAGAGTGTGTTTAAAGTCTACTGGTAAAGAGGCACAAATTTGCTCAATCAGACCTGGTCCACCAGTAGAGGAACCAACAATAATAATCTTTTTTAAGTCTTTTGAACTTGATGCTTTACTAGGAGTAGTTTTCTCACTAGTTACTGGTGCACGTCTGCGCTCTCTAACAATTGGTTTTGCTAATCTTCTTTTTAATCGTCTTAAAGGAATTTTACTAATGGCAGTTACTTTTTCAACTATTTCATCATAATTTTCTTTTTTACCAACATTCATCGTCCCTGGTTTTGCTATATAATCAATAGCACCAGCGTCCAGTGCATCCATTGTTGTTGATGCGTTCTCTGTAGTGAGTGAACTTACCATTAAAATTGCTGTTGGTTTTTGAGCCATTATTTGTCTAACTGCTTCTATTCCATCCATAACAGGCATATTTATATCCATTGTTATGAGGTCATATTGATGTTCAAGTGCTTTTTCAACTCCAACTTTTCCATTTTTAGCAAACTCTATTTCAAATCCTAAAGGCTCGATGATCTCGCTTAACTGCTTTCTAACTAAAGCTGAGTCATCAACAATGAGTACACTTTTAGACATGGTCAATCACCTTTTTGGCTATTACTTTTTTCATATCTAAAGATAAAACAAGTCTCTTACCATCATCTAGGTGCAGTACACTATCAAAATAGTTTTCTTCATCTACAACTATATCTTCCTCTTTTATACTCAAAATATCACTAACACTATCAACCACAAAACCTATTTTATTTTCATTTATATCGCAAACAATAATCTTTGAATCTTCATTAATAGTAGTTTGGACTTTAAGTTTTTTAAACAGTGAAACAATGCTCACTATCTGACCTCTAATATTAATAATACCATCAAGCGATTCATCTGTAAATGCAATACTTGTCGATGGGACCATATCAATAATCTCATCAACTATATCTACATTAAAAGCATACTCTTTAGAAGATAGTTTAAAAATAATAACTTCTTTAGTACTTTGTAGCTCTTCTATATTTTCTTTAATATCTTCCGAATTATTATTTGTATTTTCAATAAAAGATTCATTTTCTTTTAAAATATTTTGAATAACATCGTGGTCAAAAAATGATATTAACGAATCCTTAGCATGAATGACACCAGCAACCTTTGATTTATCAAAGTTTTCGCTCATATATTCTATATCTTTTTTATAAAAATTATTTATGTCAATAATAGAATCTATACATAGACCTATTTTTTTGCCCTCATAAGAGACTATAAGTATTCTGTTTGCCTCACTACTCTTAGGTTTAAATCCATAATAAATTCTTAAATCAATAACCATTAAAAGTTCATCTCTTAAGGTAATAAGACCTAGAACAGTTTCATCACTTCCTGCTATCTCCGTAAAGGGGCCTTCCGCTAGGATTATCTCTTGTAGATAGTCAATTTCTAGAGCATACTTTTCCTCAGACATTGAAAATATTAAAAACCTACTACTATCTTCTTCTGCTTCTACTTCTTCTTTTTGTTTTCCAGAATGAATTTCTTTTGCTTGAATCTGAACTTTATTTATCTTAGTAAAAAGTTTATCTAATGAACATACTTGAACTAAAAGATCATTATATTTATAGATAGCTACAACCGAATCATTACCATCATCAATATAATCTATGTTATTTTGGTCTATTTCAACAGTATTGTATACATCACTTACTAGAAGTGTATTTGATGACATTTTACCATTTAAACTTATGATCCTACTAGCACTAGCTTCGAGGTCAACTTCACCTACACCTAAGAGTAAGTTCAAGTCAACCATTGAAACAACATTACCGCCAACTGAACATAAACCCCTCACTGAAGATGGGCGTAAAGGAAGAGGCATTAGTGATGGAACTCTTGAGATCTGGTTTATATCATCTGTTGATATTCCATAACTCTCATGAGCATTTTTTATAATTAAAATCTCTTGGATTTCCATAATTTACACCTATTAAATTAGCCTTGTTGAAGCTCATCTGCCATTACAGCTAACTCTTCTACACCTTCACTAATATGAGATACAGTATCTATAATTAGTTCACTCGCCTTACGTGATTCACTCGCATTTCTTGCACTTAGTTCCACTGCTTTTTGTATCTCAGTAATACCAATCATTACTTGATTCATACCTTCGATATTTTGATCATTAGTAGTTTTAAGACCTGTATACTTATCCAGTAGATCAACTAGAATATCAATAATTCTAACAATATCATTTACTAGAGTATCTATACTTTTCTCTTCATCACCTTGAGAACGAAGTAGATTATTCCAATCTGTTCTCACTGTGTCGATTTCTGAGTTCATTGATTCAACGATATCATTAATCTTTTCAGTATTTGATTCTGAGTCTTTTGCAAGATTTCTAATGTCCGCACTAACAACTGCAAAACCTTTTCCAAAATCACCTGCACGAGCAGCTTCAATAGATCCACTAATAGCAAGCATATTTAACTGTACAATTGAGTTTGAGATATTACCTACTGTTTTATCAACACTTTTTGTCTCTTTAACAATTACATTTAACTCAGTTGCAGCAGTATCGCCTTCTGTAATTGACTCTCCAAATGCAGATTTAATTCCGATTACAGATGACTTAACATCATTAAAAGAAACTTTCAAAAGGTCAAAGTTTCGTCTTGCAATTTCAATTAGTTTATCAATATCTTTACCAGTTAACAGTCCAGCCTCAATAAGTTCTTTATTGTTTAATGCACTTTGATTAGTGTCTTGAGAAGCTTTTTCCATTTGGTTAAGTGCAACAGTAACTTCACCAAGTGCTTCTTGAATCTCTTCCATTGAACCACTAATTGTATCAGCACTTAAAGAGATATCTTCAGCAGATTTCATCGTATCTGTTGAATACTTTAACTCTTCAGAAAGAGCTGAAAGGTCTTTAATGTCATCTTCTGTTTGAGAAAGTGCCGATGACTGAACTTCTATAGAGTTGAGTGTTAGTTCAACTGATTTAGCTATTTCTGAAGATGCACTTGCTATCTCTTTTGAACCTACATTAATTCTTTCTATGAAACTACTAAGTTCTCCTGTATATTCACCAATACTTGTTGCCGCTTCAACAGAGTAAACAGCGATTTTTGTAAGCTCTTCCATTTGAAAACTAAGAACAGAACCTGTTGTTCCATTTTTGGAGATGATGTTAGTAGTAGAACCAATACTTTTGATTATACCGTCTATACTTGTCTGAATTTTATTTACAAGTTCCGCGATAAACTCGGCATTTTTCTCACTCTCTCCAGCTAATGCACGTGTTTCATCAGCTACAACAGCAAAGCCTTTACCATGCTCTTTCGCACGAGATGCTTCTATTGCTGCGTTTAATGCAAGTAAATTTGTTTGATCAGCAATCTTAGCAATAAAACCAACTGCATTTCCAATACTTTGTGAAGATTCTTTGAGTTCCTCACTTTTTCTTGATGATTCTTTGGAAACTAGTACTGCATTTTCCATTCGCTCAACTGAACCATTTACTCTAGTTACCGCTGCCATAATATTATCGCCAGTGGAAATAGTTGAAACCGTTAATGCACTAATTGTACTTTTCATACCAACTATGTTACTACCTATATTTGTTACATTAGAAAGTGCTTGTTCACTCGCTCCACTATTTTCTTCAGCAGCTGTAGCAATCTGTTCCATTGATGACTTTAGTTGCTCAATTGCACTTACACTTTCTTGAGCATTTTCTAAGATACTCATAGAAACACCGGCGATGCTTTCACTGATTTGTTGTTGTTTTGCTAGTGTTCTTTGTTTACGTTTGTCTGTTCCCCCACTAGCAGAAGATACTACTGCAGCAGATGAGCTCGAACTATTTTTTTTCATTAATGCCATTATAAATTCCTTTTATTTTAATCTAGTGTTGCGTAAAGTTCAATTGCTCTTTGAATATCTTCACGTGATGGTTTTACTCTAATAGAAATATATTTAGTTATTCCAGACTTATCAGTTGAACGAAGAACTGTTGCATAGACCCAGTAGTACCCTCCACCCTTACGTTGGTTCTTAACATAACCTGTCCAAAAACCTTTTGATTGAACATCATCCCAAAGAGACTTGAATGCAGCTCTTGGCATATCTGGATGTCTTACGATATTGTGGGGTTCTCCGACAATCTCTTCTGTAGGCATATTTGCTAATTTTAAGAATGAATCACTCGCATACTGAACGATACCTTTTTCATCTGTTTCAGATAAAAGATATAAATCATTATATAACACTTCTCCATCATCAAGAAAAGTTAAACCGTCTGTGCTAATTTCATTATTATTTGTTGACACAATAAACCTCCAATAAAATCTAATTTTACAAATAATACTCTTTAAAGACTAAAATTACATTGAAAATGTAGAGTTTATAGATAAGATAAGATAAGATAGTTTTTTTGAAAACATCAGTATTTATTGAATATAAATTATTTAGTTAAGAAATATTATTGAAGGGAAGAAGAAAGATGCCTATAAAGGCAACTCTCTCAAGGTAGAAAAAGTGTGAAACTAAATGTTGTCACGAATTTGTAGAGTCTCTACAAGTGTAAGATATGCTTCTTTATTAGTACGTTTGAAGTACTTCATAAGACGACGACGTTTACCAACTAACTTAAGTAGTCCTAAACGTGATGCATGATCTTTTTTAAATACTTTTAAGTGCTCCGTTAACTCTGCAATTCTCGTAGTTAATAATGCAATTTGAACTTCACTTGAACCAGTGTCATTCTCATTACGTCCGTGTTTTGCAACGATTTCTTGTTTTTTAGCCGAATCTAAAGCCATAATAGCCTCCTGATGGGTATAATAATCTAACTTAAATGCACAAGGCAAATAAAGCTGAATTGGAATTGTATCCAAATTTTAGCTATAATTAAAGTTCTAAATAATCATAAAGTATAAAATATGTTAATAACACGAGCAAGCGAATATGCCATACTCTCTTTAATAGTCCTTTCATCTGCTAAAGAGCCTATGGATAGTGAGACTTTATCTAAGGAACTCACAATTTCTAAAAGTTTTTTAGCAAAAATACTGCAAGCACTTGCGAAAGAAAAAATACTCAGATCATATAAGGGTGTTAAGGGTGGATTTGCTCTTAATAAAACCCCTATCGAAATAGATATGCTAACTGTAATGACATGCGTTGAAGGAAAAACTCCAGCTGTTTTTGAATGTGCTCCAGCTGAGAGTAGATGTCCTTCAGAAAAAGCAAACATCTGTAATATCTGGCCTTTTTTAAATAAACTACAAGGTAAGATTGACTCTTTTTTAGCAGAACTCACACTTGCTGACATCATAGACTAAGACTTTTTACTTTGGCAAAAAAGCTCACAGTTAAGCAACAAGTCGGAACATCTCTTAACTTCTTACTAGGTCAAAAAGACTTAAGTGTAGTTATATTTGTAATGGCAATACTCGCAATTATTATAGTACCTTTACCATCTGCTATGCTAGATGTGCTCTTAACGGTATCTATGTCGGTAGCTATTTTAATTTTGCTTATATCTCTTTATGTACCTAAACCAACCGACTTAACAACTTTCCCGACACTTATACTTATTATTACCCTTTTTAGACTCTCATTAAACGTAGCAACTACAAGAATGATTTTAAGCCATGGACACACAGGAACAGATAATGTTAGTAGTATCATTACAAGTTTTGGAGACTTTGTTGTTGGTGGTAACTTTGTTATAGGTATTATTGTCTTTTCTATCCTAGTTTTAATTAACTTTATGGTTATTACCAAGGGTTCGACAAGAGTTGCAGAGGTTGCTGCTAGATTTACACTTGACAGTATGCCAGGAAAGCAGATGGCAGTTGATGCCGACTTAAACGCGGGGCTAATAGATGATGCACAGGCTAAACAACGTCGTGGTGAGATACTCCAGGATGCTAACTTTTATGGAGCAATGGATGGTTCTTCTAAGTTTGTAAAGGGTGATGCTGTTGCCGGAATTATTATTACCCTTATTAATATAATTGGTGGATTTCTTATAGGAATATTTCAACATGACATGAGTGTAGGTGATAGTGCATCTACTTTTACTCTTTTAACAATTGGTGATGGACTTGTCGGACAAATTCCAGCTCTTATTATCTCTACGGCAACGGGTATTATGATTACCCGTTCTTCAGGTGATGGGGACAATTTTGCAGAGGGTACCGTAAACCAGATGATGGGAAATGCAAAAATCATGATGATTGTTGGATTTATCATGATTTTATTTGCACTTGTTCCTGGACTTCCTACTGCATCCATGGGTCTCGTAGGGATTATATTTGCAGGGCTAGGTTGGGCCATTTATAAGTATGAAAGAGGTGAACTAAGTATTCTAGATGTTGATAATATACTTGGTTCACAATCTTCCAAAGAACTTTCAGAAAAAGAAAGCCAAAAGATAAAACCAAAAAAATCTAATGAAGAAATAGCAAAAGAAGAAGAAGCCGCACTCGAAGATATACTAAAGGTGGAGATGCTAGAACTCACCCTTGGGTACCAGCTAATAAAACTAGCTGATAGTACTCAAGGTGGAGACTTGTTAGAGCGTATTCGTTCAATGAGACGTAAAATTGCTAGTGATTATGGGTTTTTAATGCCGCAGGTTCGTATCCGTGATAATTTACATCTTCAGCCTAGTCAGTACCAAATACTTCTTAAGGGAATTAGTATTGGTGAGGGTGAGATTATGCCTGATAAATTTCTTGCTATGGATAGCGGTATGGCAACAGGTGAGATAGATGGTATAACTACCAAAGAACCTGCATTTGGTCTTGATGCTCTCTGGATAGATCCTCAGGATAAAGAAGATGCTATCATAAATGGCTATACTGTAGTTGACCCTTCTACTGTTATATCTACACATATGAGTGAACTTATTAAGCAAAATGCAGAAGATTTACTTACTCGTCAAGAAGTTCAAACACTTATTGACAAAATTAAAGAGTCTTTTCCTGTTATAGTTACTGATGTACTTAATGTTGCGAACATCGGGCTTATTCAGCGTGTTCTTAGAGCTCTTTTACATGAAAAGATTCCTCTTAAAGATATGCTTACAATTCTAGAAACCATTGCGGATATAGCTGAGTATACGAAAAATGTAGACCTTATAACTGAACAAGTACGTGCGAAACTCTCTCGTATTATTACGCAGATGTATTCAAGTGATGATGGCATTATCCGTCTTTTAACATTTGATACGCAAACAGAACAGTTACTACTCCAAAAGTCACAAGAGCAAGATGGAACAAGAAACTTGCTCTTAAATGTGGGAGAGATAAATGCACTTATACAAGCAACAAGTACTAAGGCTGCTGAACTTCTTCAAAAAGGGGTCTCTCCCGTAGTTGTTATCGTCGACCCACAACTTCGTCGTGGCGTTGCTGAAATATTTGAGAGGTTCTCACTTGATGTGGTAACCCTATCTCATGCAGAGATAGACTCAAGTGCAACATTTGAAGTACTCGGATCAATCACAATAGAAACATCATAAAAATACAAAGGCAAAATATGAAAAACAGAACAATTCACCACCTCTCGCATATAGATTTAGATGGCTACAGTTGCCAACTTGTTATGAAGTCAACTCCTTATGAAAAACACAACTATAATGCAAATTATGGTCCGGAAGTAAAATCAAAACTAGAAATGATTTTAGAAAATATTATCAATGATAAAAAGAGTTCACTTATACTTATTACAGACTTGAATCTTACGGCAGATGAGTCTAAATGGTTAACACATGAGGTTGACAAGATAAACAAGAATAAAATAGATTTACGACTCACACTACTTGACCATCATGGAAGTGGTGCACAGAGTGCGAAAAAACATGACTGGTACTATCTTGATGAGTCACGTTGTGCAACAAAGATTACATATGACTACATGAAAGAGCATTTTGAATTTGATGAACCTGAGTGGATGAATAAATATGTAGATGTTGTAAACGCGGTGGACTTATGGAAAAAAGAAGAGCATGATAACTTTGAGTATGGAAAAGTTTGTATGAGACTTGTCACTGAAACACGAGAACTTAACCGTGTTATGTTTGCAAATGAAGATTCATTGTACAAACTTGCACTCCTTCAAGAAGCTGTAAAATATATCTATGAAGAAAATGCTCCTATAGTTTTAGATGATAAAATTCATACGATTAAAAAAGATTTTTTTCAAGAAGGAAAAAATAATACACTCGATAATCTTGCAACTGCATACATAGTAAAACTTCTTGGTGCAAAACGAAATACCAATACTATATACTACAAAGGCTACAAAGGATTTTTATCTTATGCTGTTGGAAATACTTCTATCGTAGGAAATGGTTTCTTAGTCGCATTTCCTGAGTATGATTTTATAGTAGATGTTAGTTTTAAGGGAGCGATGAGCCTAAGAGCTGATAATAAAGTAAGTGTGGCTCAAATATCTAAAGAATGGGCAAATGGTGGTGGACACCCAAATGCTGCTGGTGGAAGAATCATGGGATTTAAAGAACAGTATAACTATGTGAAAGTGAAAAATCAAATAGAAGCTCTTATCAGTGATAAAGAGTCTGTTGCAGGAGATTTGGACTATAAGACTGAAGCGTAAAAGCTTTAGTTATTTAAAAAGTATCTCTCCACTCCATTTGCAAGACCTTGAGCCATTTTATTTTGATACTTTAAAGAAACAAGTCTAGTAGCCTCTCTTGGATGCGTTATAAATCCAACTTCTACTAAAACAGCTGGCATCTGTGCTCCAACTAAAACCCAAAAGGGTCCTTCTCTTACTCCAGCATCTTTTACTTTGCTATAGGTCTTGCAAAGAGATGCCAATGCACCACGTTGTAGATCAATAGCAAGTTTATTCGATGCTACTATGTTATGTGAATTAAGTGTATTTAAAAAGCTTTGTTTTCCATAAATATCCATTTCACTTAAATCAGAAGAGTTCTCTTTTGCCGCAACTATTTTTGCTCTAGCAGAACGTGACTTAGCAAGAAAAAAGCACTCTATTCCGTGGACCTGTTTTGCTATCTTTTTACCTACTGCATTTGCATGAATACTGATAAAAAGGTCTGCGTTTTTTCTATTGGCAAATTTAGTTCTGTTACTCAATTTTATAAACTTGTCACTATCTCTTGTCATAAAAACTTTAAATCCTCGAGCCACTAAAACTTTTTTTAACCTTTGGGCTATGCTCAGTACTATAACTTTTTCTCTATATTTTTTATATCCTACTGCACCAGGATCTTTTCCACCGTGACCTGCATCAATAACTATGACCTTATTTCTATCAAGTCTTTGAGGAGGTATATTTTCTGGAGCTACACTCCTTTTTAGTGAAGATTTTGGAGCAGTTATTTTCACAATTAAAGAGAGATTATCTTTTTTAAATGAAATTTTAAGTTTAGCACTATCTTGTATAACTAAACGCAGGGTATTTGGATTAAATTGAGCTAGTTTTATTCGTTCTACATCATCTTTTCTTAAATTTTGAGAACGAGTTAACATAGAAGCATGAATGTCAAAAATATATTTATTCTTCTTTGTATTTTTATCATAGCTGGTAAAGTAGTTAAGTTGATTATTTCTTAGTTTTTTATCAAAGAGTAAAACAAGTTTACCATCATTCCATCTTACTGACTTAAGTTTGTGTGTAGATTTTATTTTTAGATTTTTAGATTTTTTTACGATTTTTGGAGGAGTAGGCTCTATTTTATTTAGCTCGGTAGAGTACTGAGTAACATCAATATGAAGTTTTACTCCACTACGTACTATACCTTTTAAGGATGAGACACGAAGAGTTTTATCTTCACTCATCAATGCTCTTAAATAGAGGTTCTTGTAATCATTATAGGCACGAAATTGATTCGTTTTACTTTTAGATTTTAAAAAACTGTGTGCACGAGAAAGAAGTTCTTTGTCACCTATAGCATGAAGGGAGAGAGTAAATACTAATAAAGTAACAAAAAGACGAAACATTTATCTACTATTCGCCTTCGATAAGTTTTGTCATAAGTTCTTTAACTGAGATAACTTCTTTAAGTCTATAACCATTTGTACCTGAGAAGAAAAGTCCTGTTTCTAGGTTTCCTTCATAAGCATCACTAAGTCTATCGGCTATACAAAAACCAACTTCTTTAGCTTCAACTCCACGGTTACAAGGTGCAACACAATTTGAAATACACTTAATATCTGGACCTTCACGTTTCTCAACTAAATGAGTAAGTGCAGTAACAACACCCTGTGCTGGGTATCCAACAGGTGAACCCATTAACTGAATATCACCTTCCTCTGCATCTAAAATGACTTGTTTGAAATTGTCATGTGCATCACACTCATGTGTTCCAATAAAACGAGTTCCCATTTGAACCCCTTGCGCACCAAGAGCCATCATTTCTTCTATATCATTTTTATCCCAAACACCACCGGCAGCGATAACTGGAATATCACCCCATAATGCGGCTTCTGCAACTACTGGTGCTACAAGGTTTTCTAATCGGTACTCTTCAAGTTTACATTGCTCGTATGTAAAACCTTGGTGACCACCACTCTTTGGTCCCTCGACTATTACAGCATCAGGAAGTCTATCATAACGTTTTTTCCAGCGTTTACAAATAATTTTTAGAGCTTTGGCAGAAGAAACAATAGGTACAAGTGCTACGTCTGGATAGCCTTCTGTAAATTCTGGCATATTTGTTGGGAGTCCTGCCCCTGTAATAATAATATCAATACCAAGTTCACATGCATTTCTAACAACATTACCATAACCACTGATAGCATATAGAATATTTGCAGCAAGTGGTTTGTCCCCAGCTATACTTCTTGCACTCTTGATAATTGCTTCAAAACCATCTCTTGAGTAAAAGTTATCTTCACTTAATGGTCTGTTTGCAACTAATTTTCCTGCAAACTCTTTGTCCATAAAGTATCCAGTTCCAACTGAACTTATAACACCAAGTCCACCCTCTTTTGAAACATTGCCAGCTAGTTGGTCCCAACTAATACCAACACCCATTCCACCCTGAACGATGGGTTTTTCAATTGTGTATTTTCCAATTTTTAAAGAGTTGAAGCTCATTAATTAACCTTTAACTTTGCGAATTTTCTTTTTCCAACTTGAAGTAGATACTCTCCAGTTGTTAGTTCCAACTTTTCATCAGATACTTTTTCTTGGTTTATTTTAACGCCACCTTGCTTAATATCTCGCCTTGCTTGAGAAGTTGATGGCTCAATGTTACAATCTACCAACGCTTTTGCTATCCAAATTTCCCCATCACAAGAAAACTCTTCTATATCTGTAGGAATTTGACTTTTAGCATGAACTTTATCAAACTCAGCTTTTGCATTTTGTGCTTCTTCTAAAGAGTGAAAACGAGCAGTGATTTCTAAAGCAAGTTCTTCTTTTACTTTTTTAGGATGCAGGGAACCATTTTGGACTCCATTTTTTATATCGCTAATCTCATCAAGTGATTTTGTACTTAAGAGTTCAAAATATCTCCACATTAAAGCATCACTAATGCTTAAAACTTTTCCAAACATATCGTTTGGCTCGTCACTAACACCAATATAGTTACCTAAAGATTTACTCATCTTTTGTATACCATCAAGACCCTCTAGTATAGGCATCATTAAAACAGCTTGTTGTTTTTTTACTTCATAAGATTTTTGTAATTGACGACCCATCAGAAGATTAAACTTCTGATCCGTTCCGCCTATTTCTATATCTGACTTTAAATGGACACTGTCATAACCTTGCAGAAGTGGGTACATAAATTCACTTACCGCAATTGGTGTTTGTGAAGTATAGCGTTTAGAGAAGTCATCGCGTTCTAACATACGAGCTACGGTAAGGTTTGAAGCAAGTTGTAACATGCCTGCTGATCCAAGTGCATCAAGCCATTCATGGTTATAAACAATGTCTGTTTTTTCTTTATCTAAAATTTTAAAAGCTTGAGTTGTATAAGACTCTATATTTTTAACAATATCCTCTTGAGTAAGTACTTTTCTTGTCGCATTTTTACCTGTTGGATCACCGATAGTCGCTGTAAAACTTCCTATAAGAAACTGTATACGAGCGCCATACTTCTGGAAAGTTGCAAGTTTTTGCAGTAGTACTGTATGACCTAAATGTAAATCAGGCGCAGTAGGATCAAAACCGGCTTTTACTGTATAAGTTTTTCCATCTTCGAAATATGCCTTTAAAAGTTTTTCAATTCTTTCATTATCTATAATCTCGGCAGTTCCTCTTTTTATCTCAAGTAAAGCTTCTTCTATCATTTATATTCTCTTTGTAATTATTAATTTTTATAAGCATCATCAGCACGTAGTAGCTGGATAACTTTTATTTTGTCTTCTATTTTAACACGTAGTGTGTTAATATCTGCTTCTCTTGCCTCAAAGACTAGTTCACAGTACTTCGTATAATCTACACTTTCTTTACCTAACTCAATGGAAGTAATGTCAATATTTAACTTCACCAAAAAGGTTAAAAAATCTGCTAAAGCACCTTTTTCATTGAGCATTGAAGCTATGAGCTGATACTTATGTGCCTTAGAATGTTCCCATTTTACAAAAATTACTCCTGCATTTGCATCTAGCTTTTCTGTACTATGTTGACAAAGCTTATGATGAACATTCACCTTGTTTTTTTCTATAAAACCTATGACTTCATCACCAGATTTTGGATGACAACAGTAGTCAAAAACAACATCATTCACAGAACTTGCTGAGTATATATCTAGTCCTGCTAATGTTGTATGCTTTAACTTAAATCTGTGTCTTGAAAGAAAGGCTGTAAATCTATTGTTTTTAGAGATATCTGCTACATATTTATGTATCACATTCTTTAATTGGTCTATATCATTAGGAATATTTGAGATATTTTCACAGTGACTTTCATCAAACCATTCTTTCACTCTACTGATATTTAAGCTCATAATTGTTGCAACAATACTTACAGCAGACTTTGAGTTTATCTCCCTTATACGTGCATTACAATTAAGTTTCATATTTGTTTGTGCTCTAGAAGTCTTCACGGCATCTATCCAGCTACAACGAGTCATCATTTCCTCTGCTGTTACCACTTGAACAATGTCACCATTGTTTAACTCTGAGAGAAGAGATGATTTAATATTATTTATAAGAACAGCCTCTGCTTTGTTACCAACTTCTGAATGAACAGCATATGCAAAATCAAGTGCAACGGCACCTCTAGGAAGTGTAAAGGCATCTCCAGTAGGAGAAAAAACACTTATATCTTCAGAGTAAAGATCATTTTTCATGAGGGTGTAAAAATCTTCTACTGGTTCATCTTGGTACTGAAGGCTATCTAACCAGTCTAGTTTTATATTACCTGCTCCACTCTTATACTTCCAGTGTGCGGCTACTCCTAACTCAGCAGTGTTATGCATATCGTAGGTTCGTATTTGTACTTCAAATATAGCTGCATCATAAAAAACACTGGTATGAATAGTCTGATATCCATTATCTTTTGCTACTGCTATATAATCTTTAAAGCGAGATGCTAGTGGACGAAAGTGAAGATGAATAAGTCCTAGTATTTTATAACATTCAACAGGATCTTTTACTAGTACTCTTACAGCTAAAAGATCAAGAACTTCATCTATCCCGACTCCCTTTCTCTGCATCTTCAAGTAAATAGAGTAACGGTGTTTTACCCTTGAGAGTATTTCAAAGTCATCTTCACAAAAACCATTTTGTAAAAGTAGTTTTGATATAGATTCTTTAAATTCACCGAGTCTCATCTCAATTGCATGATAGTTTGTATCGAGGTAATTATCTATATGGTGTTTTTCTTCTTTAAAAAGGTATGAAAAGCTTAAGTCTTCAAGAATATTTTTTAAAAAACTTATTCCTAATCTATGAGCAATTGGTGAGTAAACAACAAGTGTCTCTTCTGCAATCCGTAACTGTTTATGGTCTGGCAAAGCATCTAGTGTAAGCATGTTATGAAGTCTGTCACAGAGTTTTATAACTAAAACTCGAACATCTTCTATGCTTGCTAAAAGCATCTTTCTAAATGATAATGCAGAAGCGACAAGTCTTTCATCAGAGGTAGATGGAACAAGAGCATTATCACGGATAACATCTATTTTAGTAAGTCCACCAACAAGGTGGGCAACATCTTTTCCAAACAGTTCTTCGATATCAAATATGCTTATATCGGTATCTTCAACTATGTCATGTAAAAGTGCGGCAGTAGTCATAGAAGTGTCATCAGTAAGGGTTGTAACAATGGAAGCTACGAGGATTGGATGAACGATATACGGTTCACCACTTTTTCTAAATTGTTCTTTATGTGCCTCTTGTGAGTACTCAAGAGCTTTTGCAAGCTGATCAGTACTCTCTATCTTAGAGAAAAGGTATGCACTTGCCGAATCAACATCATGAAGATGCTTAATCTTCTCAATCTCAGCTAGACTCAGAGGCAAAAGGATTACTCCTCTATATCTGTGAAGCCTTTAACTTGAATAAGACCTTCAGCGATTTCCATAAGAGCTAAGTCAGCTGACTTTACACTTTGAGTATTTACACTTAATTTACTTGGTGCACCATTTTCTAACTCATCACATCTAGTAGCAACGGCAATTGCTAGTTGATAGTTATCCATACTTGGATTATCTGTTAATATTTTTGCTGTTAATTCATTTGTTTTCATTCTTTGGTTTCCTTTTAGTTTTTTATCTTACTATTGAACATGTTGACATATTTCCGTTGACTATCTCTAATAGATTACCCTTAACAGACATGTCACAAACAATAATAGGAAGTTTGTTATCTTTTGCAAGTGCTATAGATGTGTCATCCATAACCTTAATGTGATCCTGAAGTGCTTGGTCGTAAGTAAGCTCATTGAGTTTCACTGCATCACTATATTTTTCTGGATCTTTATCATAAACACCATCAACTTTTGTTGCTTTGATGATTACTTCCGCACCTATTTCAACAGCTCTTAGCGTTGCTGCCGTGTCAGTTGTAAAGAAAGGATTTCCAGTTCCAGCAGCAAATATAACTACACGGCCCTTATCTAAATGACGATTCGCTTTACGGTTGATGTATGGTTCAGCAATCTGTTCCATTTTGATAGCTGTCTGCATACGAACTTCAAGTCCAGCATGCTCACAAGCTTCTTGCATCGCAACACCGTTTATAACGGTTGCAAGCATTCCCATATAGTCACCAGATGTACGTTTTATAATTCCATCTTGGGCAGCGGTTACACCACGAATGATATTACCACCACCGATAACTATTCCAACTTCTATATCTGCATTTACTAGAGTTTTTATCTCTTGAGCAATGTATTTTAAAATTTGTGTGTCAATGCCATGACCTGCCTCACCAGAGAGAGCTTCACCTGAAAACTTCACTAAAACACGTTTATTAGCCATCTATACACCTTTTTATGAAAATCCGTGAAGTATACTAAAAAATCTCTTTATAAATGCTTGGGTATAATGTCACATGCAAAACTTAGAACTCAACAATATATTTATAAAGTCAAAAGCAGTGTCAAAAAAACTCATGATTATTCTTCATGGAAGAGGCGACTCTTCCGAAGGTTTTCGTGGTTTACCTGATTTTTTAAACATCGATGAAATGAACTATATACTCTTTGATGCTCCCTTTGAATACTTTAGTGGTCATTCATGGTATCAACTTCCACCGGAACAACTCCCGGGGATTGAGTATTCATGTGAAATGTTAGGAAAAGATTTAGATACTCTTTTCCAAAATGATTTCAATGCTAACGAAAGTTTCCTCTTTGGTTTTTCTCAAGGTTCTTTACTTACCTTTGAGTTTGGAGCAAGGTATCATAAGGTTTTAGCTGGCTATATCGCAGTAAGTGGTTATATTTATGATGCAAAAAAATTACTTCAAGATATGAATCCAAATGTTAAAGAAGCTCCATGGTTATGTACACATGGGACAAGCGATGGTGTTTTAGATTTCCAAACTTCAAAGAAGCAAGTCAAAATTCTACAAGATGATGCTTTTAATGTCGTCTTTAAAAGTTATGACAAAGAGCACAATATTGATAGAGATGAGATAGAGATGATATCATCATGGATGAAAGATATCATCTCTTCTTAGAAGTATTTACTTAGTATAAAGCATTATAAAGGGCATAATTTCAGAGAAAACGACTGCCCTTTTTTCTTCTTGCGTATGTAAAATCAATTCTAACATTAATGCTATATTTTCATCTATGCCTTTTACAAGCTTTCTGATATTTGGAAGTTTTTCACCTTTTACAAGATTTGTAAATCGCTCAACTGAAGAGTATGGTTCTTCTTTGCTAAGTTGATAATACAGCTTACGTCCAAGTTCAAAAACTTCAAACTCTTCATTCTTTCCTGTTATAACCTTTGTCTCATAACCAAAATCTACTTCTATTTCTTTAGCTCTAAGATAAGCCTGAAGCATCATTACAAAACCGATTTTTGCAGTTGTATAATTTGCTAAAACCCTATCAAAAAAGAGTTCAAATGACTCACCATCCTTTCTCATTCTTCTATACTCTAACATGAGTGATTCGACATAGTACTTTGCATAATCAAGTGGAGCTGACTTTATAACGGTATGTCCTTCTCTTGATTCGCCTGAGAGTTGACCCCCTAAAAGTATATGAGCGCCACTACCATTTATACCCTCTATCTTAGCCTTACAGCCTTCAAAACCAACATCACCAAGTCCATGAATACCACAGCCTTTAACACAAGCTGACCAGTACATTCGCACACGTCCTGATTCTAAACTTACATTGTCACTTAGATACTGTGCCATTGAAATCGCATCAAATTTATTTTCAATAACTCCAAAAGGACAATGCTCAGTCCCAGCACAAGCGATAAGATGATTAAAATATGGTGTATTTATATTTTTGTATTCTAAAAAGAACTCTTCTTCTAAAAGGGCAGTAATATTTTTTACTCCCATAATGTAAAAACTTTGTTCAATGTCAAAACGTAGTTCAGAGTTTCCATATTTTTGTGCGAGTAGTCCTGCATCTGTCATAGCAGTTCCAGAAAAAACACCTGATGGAACGACTACATGAGCCCCAATTGTCCCATCACGAAGCTGTATTTTCCCATGATCTGGTTCAATATAATCCATCTTAGTCATACTCTCACCAGAAGTTGCAAAATCTATCCCCGCGTTTTCACGGATTGCATCTTCCATCGCTTTCATACCCACCGCTTCTATAAGAAAATGAAGTCTGTTTTTGTTACGGTTATCACGAAATCCAAATCGTTTAAAAAGGTCTGTAATAGAACTAAATGCGGCAAGAACTTCTTCTTCGTTTTTTAAAAATATATCTGATTTTTTTGCAACGAGACCAACTTTTCCACCAAGGTAAAGGTTGTATCCAAACATTCCCTCTTTTTGAGCTAAAACAAAACAGCAATCATTACCATAAACATTACATCTGTTTGATAAGTTTCCACTGATAGAAGTATTGAATTTACGAGGAAGTGTAGAAATCCATTCCGGAGAACCAAGAAATTTTTCTTGAATTTTAAGAAGTGTATTATGAGAAGGAATCACGTTGTCAAATGCTAAGTCATCAAAAGGGTCAGCAACTATTCCCCGAATGTTATCCACACCTGTTTGAAAAGCAGAGATACCAACCCCGTCAAGTCTTTTTATAATGATAGGTAAAGATTCAATAGTAAGATAGCGAAGTTCACACTGCTGACGTGTTGTAAGGTCTATATAATCCTGTCCAAATTCTTTTGCACATTCACCGACAACTACGGCTTGTTCGGCTTTCATAAACCCACCAGGTATACGAAGCTTTAGCATAAACTTACCCGGTGTTACAGGTCTATAGTAAATTCCAAAACATTTTAGAAAGTATGTTTTATCTTCTTCAGGAACACTATCAAACCCATTTTTTGCATACTCGTCGAGTTTATCATAAGCTTCTTGAGGTGTTTTTAGATTTTTAACCACTTCTATTTTATTTAATTTTTTATTTCTTGCGTTAAATGCTTCTTCTAATGCTTTCATAGTAATATTTTCCATATTTGAATATAGTAAAATGATACCTAATTTATAAGTATTAAAAACATTGTTAACGCCTATATTTTATACATAAAAACTACCATCTGAAATATAGAAGAGCATCAAGTAAATCTTCAAATATATCTGTTTCTTTAGTCCCACTGTACTCTGAATTCTTAGGGCTTGAAGTATATGAAGTTTCTGATGCTTTAGTAAACTTAGATTCTTCTATTTTTGTCATTCCGCCAACTTTTACCCACTCCATGATATGACGCAATTCACCAGAATCTAACCAAATACCATGTTCAAAACAAATGTCAGTTATCACTCCACTGCGTTTCATAAAGTTTTTACGTTGCATGGTTTTTTTACATACAGGACATTTTCTATAGGTTAAAATATCTATATATCGTGGATTTTCAGAAATTTGAGCAAGCTTTAAGAGGTCTACATTTTTAGAACCTTTTACTGAATACTCTAACATTTCTTCTAGCTCGTTTGGATCAAAAAAGATTCCATAGCAACTTTCACAGCGTTCTATAAAGAGGTCCAGTTTTGTTCCTATGTTTATAGTTTGTAATTTTATATTACATATTGGACACTCTCGATTAAGATGTGGACGAAGATTAACAAACTTCTTATCTCTTAGATCAATATCATTTCTTACGCCGCAATATTCACAAATGATTCCACTTTTTGGAAGTGGCGCAGAGCAGTGAGTACACTTTGCCATCTACTATAGCTCTTGAAGAATTGCACTTTTCTTTAAAGAGTATTCTTCATCACTTATGAGCCCTTCTTTATGAAATGACTTTAATTCTCTTAACCTAGTACCCAAATCTTTTGAGTTTTCTGTTGACTGAGTAAAAGGCTCGTTCATAGTGCTAGCCAGCACATTTCCTGCTCCCATTCCAATAAACATTCCAGCCGCGCCTGACTCATTTTTTGCCGCATCGCCAAGAGCTTTTAATTGTTGTAGTTCCCTGTATGAAACACCTGCCGTTGTGGCAGCGTGTACATCTGCACTTACGTCTGCAATTTTATTGATCCGGACAAGAGTATCTTCATCAAACTCTGTTCCTTCTATACGAAAGTCAATAAGGTTAAAGCCAAGTTTATTAAAACTTTCATGGAGAACATTTGTTAGTCCTTTAGAAATCTCATTACGTTTAGCGTCTATCTCTGAATATGACAGCTTCTGCTCCGCAAGAAAATCTGTTAAAGGATGTACTAGACGGTTTACCATGATATTACGAAGTTCACTGATTTGAAAAAGAGAAGCTCCAGCAACCACTTCTGTAAAGAAAAGTTTTGCGTCAGCTATTTGAATGCTATAGTTTCCGTATGCGCGAAGAGCTACTGGAAAGTTATATTTAGGGTCATCATATTTTATGCTAGAAAGCGTTCCCCATTTTTGATTTACGATACGAGCGCTTTTAAAGAAGTATATGCCAGCCTTATGTTCACTCTCAAAAGACTGCATGACTTTAGTTATAGTCGTCCAAAAAGGAATGTTATCAGTTAGAAGGCTTACTATCCCTTCTTCTTCGATTACGGCTGAAACTTTACCCTCATAAACAAACACACAGCCTTGACCTGGCCCAACTATAAGTTTAGAAGCGTTTTTAATTTCATCGCCATTTTCAGACCATCTATAAAACAGTACGTCTTCATCTGGGTTTTCCCACTCTATTACTGAGCGCAACTGTCGTTTAATTGAATCCATAAGTGCCATGTTAGTCCTTAAAATTATTCTGATTTATTATAACACAAGACAGACTAAAGTGACATGTTTTTTTCTTGAAACTCCATACTCGTTTTGATTCCTTCCCAAGCCGTCTTAATATGTGTAATCTCACCTGCAATGGTTGTTTCTTCCAAACTCAGCCCTTCGGGAACCTCAGCAGAGTGTAGTTGAACAGCTGTTTGTTTGAAGTTTGGTTCGCCCGACTTAGGACAGAAGCTATCGTTTGTAAGAGTGTTTACAAGTTGCGTGTTGTAGTGAAATGGAGTGAAAATATTTCCAGGTCTCACACTCTGCGTTACACGAACTACTATGTCTTCAACTCTTCCTCTTTCACTCGAAACTGCCATTCTATCGCCACTTTTAACTTTTAGCACTTCCGCGTCTGCTGGATTTATATCTATCCATGCTTCAGGAGCCAAGTCGTTGAGTATGTCTATGCTTCGTGTTTTAGTACGAGTATGCCACTGCTCCACAGTACGACCAGTGTTTAAAATAGCTGGAAATTTTGCACTGATAGGTTCCGCCATAGGAAACCAATCGAAACAGAGTAAGTTAGCCTTTGCATCCTTAGTTCTATAAGCGATATCAGGGGAGTAAAGTCTCTTTGTTCCAAGTGGTCTTTGCTCGTTACATGGCCACTGAATGCCACCCTCACTCTCTAGTAAATCATAAGTGATTCCCGAGTAGTCACAAAGCTGACCACGACTCACTTCTTTCCACTCGTTAAACGCATCAATCGGCTTTTCCCAGTTTGGAAACAGCATCTCATGCACACCTTCAAACTTCTTTGAAAACTCCATGATGATGTCAAAGTCACTCTTTGAATCACCCAGTTGTTCCACTGCTTTGTTCGCACGGTTACAACGGCGTTCGCTGTTTGTGTAAACACCCTCTTTCTCACCCCATGTAGCAGCTGAAAAAACAACGTCGGCTATCTCTGCCGTGTCACCTAAAAAAGCGTCCTGAACTACTAGTAAGTCTAGTTTTGCCAAAGTCTTGCGAAGTTTTTCTTGGTTCACAAAACTTACAAGTGGGTTTGTTGCGACTATCCACAGAACTTTTATCTCACCTCTGTCTATCGCATCTATAATCTCTGCATATTTATAACCGCGTTCACGAGGAATGATGTTCTCGGGAACATTGACTATCTTTGCATACTCTAACAATGCTTTTTCATCACCAAAATTTCTATACCCCGGAAGAGAAGAGGTAAATCCAGTCTCACGAGTACCCATCGCGTTACACTGACCGGTAATGCTAAATGGACCAGTGCCCTCACGACCTATATGCCCTGTTAAAAGGTGTAGGTTTATGATGGCACTTACCGTATCCGTTCCCATAAAAGACTGGTTCACACCCATAGTCCAAGCACTCAGCACCGCATCTTGAGATACAAACTCACGAGCAAGTTCATAAAGAGTTTTTACATCTATGCCCGTTATGTTCGCCACTTCTTGTGGAGGATAGTTTTGCAAATGCTTTTTGAGTTCTTTATAACCATTTGTATTTGCTTTTATGTAACCCTCGTCTTCCCAGCCCTGCTCCATGACTATGTATGCAAGTCCATTAAAAAGTGCTAAATCCGTTCGTGGTTTTAAGGGCACAAAAACATCAGCGAGTTGTGATGTTTTAGAAGCTCTTGGGTCTATCACTATTATCTTTTTAGTTGGCTGTTTGTTTTTGTTTAGATGCAGAGTCAATATGGGATGATTATCCGCTATGTTTGCCCCTATGAGAAAAATGGTGTCCGCTTTTTCAAAGTCTTCGTATGCTCCTACCGGTCCATCGCTTCCTAGTGACTGCTTATAACCCATAACGGCAGATGCCATACAAAGAGTTGTATTTCCATCGTAATTGTTTGTCTTGAGACCTAACTGCACAAACTTACCAAGGGAGTAAAACTCTTCTGTTAAAAGCTGTCCAGTACCTATGACTCCGACCGCTTTTTCGCCATGTGTTTTAGCTATGCGTTTAAACTCATCTGCAACTTTTGTGTATGCCTCATCCCAAGTAGCACTTTGAAGTTTTCCCTCGTGTTTGATGAGGGGAGTCAGTATACGTTCGGGAGAGTTTATCATCTGGTGTTCGCTTAGTCCTTTAGGACAAAGCGTTCCCATATTTACACCGTGCTTAGGATTACCTTTTGTAGAAACGGCTTTTCCATCTTTAACTCCGATGTAGAGTCCACACCCTACCCCACAGTAACCACAAGTGGAAAACACCCATTTGTCAGGTTTGTTTGCGTCGCTTATCATGCCAAAAGTATCGTCATGAGAGAGTTTATACTTCTGTGCTTTTATATCAAAACCTAAGAAATCTTTTATTTTACCAATCATCATAAACTCTTTTATATTATTATAGGTAAGATAATAGCATAAATGTATATAAGTTTTTACGGGCCATAGTCTATAAATTAATCAGTGAGTAGATGATTCAGTAGAAATTTAATATTTTAGATATAATTGTATTATGAAATTTGAATGGGATCAAAATAAAGAAGAAATAAATATAGAAAAGCATGGTGTGACATTTGAGCAAGCTTCATATGTATTTGCAGACCAATTTGCTTTAAATAAATTTGATGATGAACACTCGCAAGATGAAGATCGATGGATTTTGTTAGGTAAGTCATTAAATGAAACTTTATTATTGGTTGTTCATACATTTAGAAATGATGACGGAACAGAATTTGTCAGAATAATAAGTGCAAGAAAAGCAACAAAAATAGAGAAACAAATCTATCAAAAAAGGTGTCCAAAATGAAAAATGAATATGATTTTACAGATGCAGAACAAGGTAAGTTTTACAGACCAATTGAAGAATTAGACATACCAATTTATTTAGATAAAGAAGTTAAAAACTTCTTTATCAAAAATATAAAAAATAAAACTGGAGATTTTTCTTTAAATAAGATTATCAATTCATTAATAAAACAAGATATAGAAATATCTAAAAAATTAGCATCTTGAATTAGAATTGGCTTAGTACTACAAAGAGAAGGTTTATACTTCTCTGCTTTTATATCAAAACCTAAAAAATCTTTTATTTTACCAATCATCATAAACTCTTTTATATTATTATTGTTTAAATACATATAAGTTTTTTATCGGGCATAGACTATCAATTTTCATGTTCATATATTTTTTTACATGAGGTAGTTATGATACAATGTCCCTTGAATAAATAGTGATATACGAGGACTAATATGGAAAATTTAATTTTCAGATTGATAATAGGATTAGCAATTTATGCTTCAAAATATTCAAATCAATATTTAGAAAAGTTCAAAGATTTATTGATGATACCTTTTGGAATTATTATTTCTGGAAGTCTATCAATATATTTCGGTGCAAAATACTTACCCAATTCTATTTTAGACACAATAGGTGTCACAGAAGTAAGTTTTGACTTTAGTTTCCTATTAGTTTATGCAGGACTTGGAATAATTTTATTAGTATACTTGTATATATTATTTCAAGTGGCAACTAAACATACTTCATAATAAAAACTATTCTCTTAAAAAAATGTTATCTCAACATTGAATATACAAAAAAATATTTCACTCTTTATATCTGATTTATTTTATCATTTCACACTTCTAATATAATAGTATTGAAGGAAATAAGCTTATGTTTTATACTAAAAATATCAAAGATTCTCTCAAATGCTTAGATTGCTCGCAAGATGGCTAAAACAGAGTTACTACCTCTGCTTACCAACGAAAAATCCACCTGCCATTCCAAGTGGAACAACAGTCGTATAAAATAAAAACCTATCGCTAAGTTCACTACTAAACGCGATAATAAGAGAAAGTACTAAAGCAATGGAACTCAAAGTAAAAGAGCCGTTACTAGCAAACACTAATGCTAAAAGAGGAAGAAGTATTCCACCTAAGACTAAAGATATATAACGAAATACCTTAGTACGTTTAAAGTTTTCGTTTAAGAGTTTATGGCTGCGTTTGAGTTGGTACTCATTCTCTTTTGTGCTATCTAGTGTTCTAATGTCCTCATAAGTGAAAAAGAGTTGTGACACCGCGCCTAGCATTCCTAAAGAAACGAGTGGAATTATCACATCAGAAACACTTAGCAGTGTACTTAAAAACGCAAGTAAAAAAGCACCTATGTAAGCCACTCCGAAAAACTTCAAGTTTGTCGTAACTCTATCCCATGAAGGACGAGCTTTTATACGGTAAATCATTGACTGCGCATAGATTCCATATATTCCAATTACTAAAGTAAGTGCTTCAAGTCCTAAACGCAGTGCTGCGTTTAACTCAAAAAAGTACACAGCCACTATAACACTCATAAGTCCCGTAAAAACTCCAAGAGCAAGTGCTTCACGGGATAACCATGATGTCTTTATATTTTTCATAGCCGTAAGTGCTAAAATTGGACGACCTAAGTGCAAAGCGGACAAAGGTAGTCCTAATGCAGAAGGTAACATCACTAAAAGAGCCATTATCCAGTTTCTCTGTGCAAAACCAAAAAGAGACATTACATCACCTAAGAAAAGCGCTAAAAATCCCCCTAAAGATATCTGAGTAAGTACTGTCATAAAAACAAGTGGTAACTCTTTGTGCGAAGGCTTTAAGATATGCTCATCTATCTCTTTCATATCATCTGGTAAGTTATCTCGAAGAGTGTATCTTGTAGTTGAGTTTGTGATTCTAGCATCAGGGAGACAAGGCATATTTCCCTCTTTATCGATGTCACGTTCAAGCCACTCTTTTATATTTACAGCTTCTATCTCGATGGCACCTGCTGGACAAGCTTGAACGCAGGCTGGAGACTGACCCACATCTAAACGCTCATGACACATATGACACTTAGTGACTATCTTGCGTTCTTCATGAAACACGGGAACCTCATAAGGACAGTTCCAAGTACAATACTGACACCCTATGCAAGTGTCATCATCATGAATGACGATTCCCGTTTCCGCTATTTTGATATAAGATTCAGTTGGGCAACCTATAAGACACTCTGGGTCTATACAATGATTACAAGACATAGAGTTTAGCATCTGAGTAAACGCAGGGAAAATCCCCCCTTCCATCTCTCCAACTCTACGCCATTTTATATCTGCTGGATTATTATTTTGTTCATTACATGCCACTTCACAACATCTACAAGCAACACAAGCGGTAGCATCAAAGTGAAACCTATACTGCTCACCCTCTTTTAATGCTGGGACATCAATACCATAATTTCCACACTGCATTCCAGTATCGGCTTTGTGATCGATAAAACTCTCTAGTGGTGTTTGCATATTATTGACTCTCTTGCATATTATATTTATAAGGCTGTTTTTTTTCGTTCTCTAACTTCTCTCTTGCTTTATACTCCGGTAGCACTTTATGTAGGTTTACTACCTCTCCAAAAACTATAATTCCAGGTCTTGGAGTATCTTTTGCCATCTTAGGTAACTCTCCTAAAGTGCTAATAATTTTTGTCTGATTTTCTCTTGAAGCATTTGATATGATAGCGGTCGGCATATTTACATCTATCCCAATTTCTAAAGCCATCTTAAGTATTTCATCTGCACGAGAGAGTCCCATTAAAACTATAGTCGTATGATTTTTCATTTTAAGTAAATCTATCCATTCAGTATTTATAAGATTTCCCGCTAAGTGAGCTGAAACTATAGATAAATTTGTTGCATATCCACGTGCTGTTGGAGCTATACCTGCACTAAGAGGTCCTGCTATTGCTGAAGATATTCCAGGTATAACATCTACTCGTATATTTGCTTTCATAAGAGCTTCCGCTTCTTCTGCACCACGACCAAATATATATGGGTCACCCGATTTTAGTCGTGCAACTTCCAATCCTTTAGAAGCATATTCTATAAGCATTTCATTAATTATTTCTTGCTTAACACTATGGGAACCTTTTTCTTTTCCTACGTATTTCTTAATAGTGGTATAGGGTATAGTCTCTATTATTTCATCACTAATTAGGTGATCTATAAACACTACGTCAGCTTCTTGGATACAGTTATAGGCTTTTCTTGTTAAAAGATCCACATCGCCAGTTCCACAACCAACTAAAGTAACTTTTCCCAAGAATTTTTTTGCCGTAGCTCTTGCTTCTTGAGTGTCAATAAGACCCTTATCTCTACTGGCTCTTAGGTTTTCATTATAACTTTTGAGTTCACGGGGAAGGATTTTTTTAATCTTGTCTCTAACACATTGAGCGAGAGTTGGACTTGCCCCTGAAGAAGATACGGCTACCTTTAAACTTCCATACTCAATTAATGCTGCAAAGAAAAAATCACAAACTTCTGGAACATCTACACAATTATATAAAAAATTATTTGTATGTTTATGTTCTAAAAGTCTATTCATAACTTCAGGGGAGCCAGTTGCATCGATAACAACAGGGTAGGATTCAAGGTCAGATAACTCAAAATCTCTTTGAATTTTACTGACTTTTATATCTTCAAATTCTTTAATATAGTCAGATGATATACAAGAAAAATTCACTAAGTTTCTCTGCATTACTTCTGCTTTTTGAAGTGCTACTTTCCCTCCACCGATAAGAAGTATTTTCATATCTTTTAAAACAATAGGGAGTGTTGCATACTTCATTTTCAGTCCTTTTATTTAAATTCTTCCACCAGCAGCAACACCCCAAGTAGTTCTCCATCTAGTTTTTACTAAAGAGATACCACCAAGAGCTAGGATAACAACTGCCGCAAAGATCATAAATCCAGCCGAGTAACCATCAAATGCACCCTTACTCCAACCAAGAGTTTTAATAAGAGCTGTACCACCAAGACCACCAGCAGCACCGATAATACCAGTCATAATTCCAATGTCTTTACCAAAACGCTGTGGTACTAGTTGAAAGACTGCACCGTTAGCCATACCAAGGTTAGCCATGATTAAAAACAGTACAAAGATAGCTACACCAAATGGAAGTGTCATACTCGCGTTTAAAACAGCAAGAAGTGTTACTAGACCAAAGAAGATATAAAGTGCTTTGATACCACCAAGTTTATCAGCTATTGCTCCACCAACAGGACGAAGAACAGCACCAGCAAAGATACATAAAGCACCGAAGTAGCCAGCGATGACTTTTACATTCTTTTCACCCAGTACATCCAAACCAAACGCGGACATATCAGTTTGATAGGTGTTCATAAGATAAACTTTCATATATCCAGCAAAACCAACAAATCCACCAAAACTAACTGCATAGAAAAGGTTAAACCACCATGTGTCTTTATCTTTAAGTAATTTTGCATAATCTTTAAGTTTTTTAGGACGAGCTTTGTAAACATCTTCTGGAGCATCTTTAGCTAAGAATGAGTAAGCGATGAGTACAACAATAGCCATTGCCGCACCTACACCAAATACTGATTCCCATCCCCAAATTTCAGCGATTTTAGGAGCAAAAAGAAAGTCTATAACAACACCGATATTACCAGCTCCTGCTATACCTAGAACAACACCTTGAAGTTTTGGTGGATACCACTGTCCAGCTTGTGGCAGTGCTACCGCAAAAGAAGCTCCTGCAAAACCAAGACCGAGTGCTACTAAAAGAAGTGCATTGTATGTAATATCACTACCCATGAAGTATGCTGTTAGTAAAGCTGCTATTACAACTATTTGAGACATAATTGCGGTTATTTTAGCACCAAGTTTATCAACACCAAATCCAAGAAGAATTCTTAGAATTGCACCTGAGAGAATTGGTAAAGAAAGAAGAGTTGCTTTTTCTCCTGATGTCATAATATAGCCACCAAGAGCAAGAGCTTCCGCAATCTCTGTACTTAATGGACCTAGCATTGTCCACACCATAAAACTCATATCGAAGTATAAAAATGCCATGAACAACGTTGGTGCATGTCCCTGCCCTTTTAAGTCTTTAAATCCTGCCATAATTCTTCCTTCAAACTCAACTTGTAGTTAAGTGTTTATTTGTAGTAGTATTATAATGATTAAATAGGCATTCAGGAGTCTATTACTGTATAAAAAATATACAACTAGCTTTAACTTATGTACCCTAGCCAAAGAAGTAAAATTATATTTAACATACTCATCGCCACAAAACCAACCCTGTAAAATGTAAGTGGTTCTCTTTGTATGTAAGAACTATTTTTTGTGAAAAAAGGTTTCACTTTCTGTGGATATTTCAGTTCAAAGTTCATCTCGGAGTAGTGAGTATATCGTTGCTCTTTATCTATGCTAATTGAACGTAAAATAACACTACTTTCACTTATAGCTTCCCCTTGAAATCTCTCAGGAGATAAATAACTTGGAGTACCCGCTCTGGTATCATTTGAGAATATCTCTGTCATACTTCCAAAATCTATTATCTTAAACTCTAGATCCTGATCATCATTTTTAGAAATCATAATATTTTGTGGTTTAATATCCCCATGAACTAAGTCAGATTTTAACAGAAACTGTGACATATTTAGTAAGGTATTTGCTAAAGATACACTATCGTCTATACTAACTTGTTTATGAGACATATATTTGTTTAGGTCTTCGCCCTTTAAAAGTTGCATTACATAGTAACGAGTAGAGCGTATTTTTGGTATGACAGCTTTAGGGAAAATATTTTAATATCCACTCTCTTGCATTACATGCTCATTTGAAAGTTGTGTAAGTACACTATCACGATGAAGGTAAACACGACTATCGCCAACATTTGCACCGTAAAGACGACCTCCCTCAATAACCACTATTGTAAGGGTTGTAACAAGTTCACTTCTTTCATAGTTTATTTGAGATTCTTGATTGAGAATAGAGTTAATAGATTTTATAAAAGTTTTTATGGATTTTTCAATACTCCAAGTCTTTGGACATATTTTAAAGTTGTTTATTAACTAGTTAGTGGTTCTTTTTGCAGCATGGGCACCTTCATCACACTTCCCACTCCATCACAGACTACGGCTATAGTTAGATTCCCTATGGTTTTTACATCATAAAAATCATTACCTTTAAGCTCTTTTTTCTTTGCAAGAGCAAAACCCGAATGTTTAATATTTTCTGATTGCATATTAGAATCCTGTATATTTACTTCACTTGCATTATATAATGAAGTCATAAACCTCCAATTTTGTTTTATAAATCTGCCTTTTGCATCATTGCATTTATAACTTTATGCTACTATATCTACTCCAAAATA
>Ga0233442_1000102_pt1 | contig 92873 bp, 84 predicted proteins | sample SI_123_September_3_FD_182789 | JGI IMG/M metagenome (GOLD analysis project Ga0233442, IMG submission 182789) | Seawater microbial communities from Saanich Inlet, British Columbia, Canada - SI_123_September2016_150_MG | ecosystem: Environmental > Aquatic > Marine > Inlet | place: Canada: British... | reverse complement strand
AAAGAGTAGATACGGAAGTCGTAATCGCTTATTTTAATCTCTTCGCAGAAGAGATTACTAAACCAACAGTTGCAGTTGTTGACAATGCATCCATACATACAAGTAAAAAGTTTAAAGATATGCTACCTGGATAGAACTTGATGCTTATAAATCTACCAAAAACATGGAAAACTACGTTGAAAAAGTGATTAAGGGATATGGGATAGATTATGAAATTAATTTTGGGTAGTTACTTAAGATATTGTAGAGATACTGGTTCAGGAATAATTGTTAAAATAATCTGGATTATATTATTTGGCCCTTTTTACTTATTATTGGCCCGTAGTAAGGAAGAAGTAGTAGCAGGAGAAGCAGCAGTTTCTCAATTAAAATATTAAAAGAGGGGAACTGATGCCTGGACGATTATGTATGTTTGATGATTTTTCTTTTAAACAAGATATTACACAGAAGTTTGGAGTATTTAGAGATACTATAGGTATTTTAAATAAGCAATATAATATTGCGCCAACATTAAATATAGCGATGTATACAAATAATAAGGTCTATGAATATGCACACTTTGGACTAATACCTTCTTGGGCAAAAGAGCGTTCTAGTATGCAAATTAATGCACGAAGTGAAACAGTGTTTGAGAAGAGTAGTTTTAAAGAAGCCTACAAACAAAGAAGATGTCTCATTCCTCTCAATGGTTACTTTGAATGGAAAAAAGATACCCAGAGCAAAAAAAGTCAAGCTCATTTTATACTGTCGACTACTGCAAATTACTTTGTGTTTGCTGGTATTTATGAATCGTGGTACGACAATGCACTTGGTAAACCTATACTTACATGTGCTTTACTTACTACTGAGCCCAATGAAAAGATATCAGGTCTTCATGACCGTATGCCAGTTATACTAGAATCACATCAATGGGAGTTATGGCTTGATAATAAAAGTAGTTATCGTGAGCTAAACAGACTCTTTATCCCACTTTCAAGTGATAAAATAAGATACTTTCCTGTGAGTGAATATGTCAATAGTGTCAAAAATGACAGCTTGATGTGTATTACCGAGAATCTTAAGACAGAACCTAGGCAAGGGACACTCTTTTAGCATTTTCCTTTAAGTAAACTTCAAGGTAGAATGGCAACTTTGTTATAAAGGGGCTATTTTGCTTCTAATTGATATAATTCTGATGCAAGAATAATGCTTGCTAATTTAGTATTATACAGATAATTTAAAGGGCTAACCTTGAGCAGAAGAAATAAAAACGAACATGATAATCCAAACAGAGATACTGTAACTTTTACTGAAAAAGATTTTTTGCCAACAACTCGCGCGGATATGGATGCAAGGGGCTGGGACTACTGTGATATTATCTTAGTAAGTGGTGATGCTTATATAGATTCTCCTTTTATCGGTGTGGCAATGGTTGGTCGAATGCTTGAGCGAATGGGTTACAAAGTAGGGATGATAGGTCAACCTGATGTTAAGAGTGGCGAGGACATTCTGCGTTTAGGCGAACCAAGACTATACTGGGGTGTGAGTGGGGGAAGTGTTGATAGTATGGTGAGTAACTATACGGCAACTAAAAAGTTTAGAAATTCTGATGATTATACACCAGGTGGAAAAAATGACAAACGCCCAGATAGAGCAATAAGTGTTTATTGTAACCTCATTCGTCAACATTTTAAAAATACCGTACCTCTAGTACTAGGTGGTATTGAAGCAAGTTTAAGACGTGTTACTCATTATGACTATTGGTCTAATAAACTAAAAAAACCTATACTTTTTGATGCAAAAGCAGATGTTTTGATTTACGGAATGGGAGAGATGGCACTTGAAGAACTTACTCGTGCTATGGATGAAAAACGTGACTATAGAGATGTACGTGGAATTTGCTATATTTCAAAAGAGCCTAATCTCGATTTTCATCAAATGCCGTCACATCAAGACTGTTTAGATGATAAAGAGAAGTACATTGACCTCTTTGACCTCTTTTATGACAACAACGATCCTATTGCCGCAAACGGTTTATCTCAGGCAGTAGATACAAGATTTCTTATTCAAAATCCACCTTGTCATCACCTAAATGAAGCTGCAATGGATGAAAATTCTAATCTTCCTTTTACAAGAGAGTTACATCCATACTATGCCAAAATGGGTAAGGTAAAATGTTTAGAAACTATAAAATTTTCTATCATGACTCACCATGGCTGCTGGGGAGAGTGTAATTTCTGTGCTATTGGTGTTCATCAAGGACGTACTATTCGCACAAGAAGTGAAGAAAATATTCTCGCTGAAGCAAATGATTTTAACAAGTATAAAGACTACAAGGGAATTATTTCTGATGTTGGTGGTCCAACTGCAAACATGTATGGATACGAGTGTAATAAAAAAGAAAAACTTGGAACTTGTGACCATCAACGCTGTGTTGATGCCACTCATCTTTGTCAATCTATGAAACCTAATCACTCGAGAAATATAAACCTTTTAAGACAGGTGCGAGAAGTGCCTGGTGTTAGAAAAGCATTTGTTGCATCTGGTGTTAGATATGACCTTATTACGGCAGATAAAGAACATGGTTATGATTATCTAAAAGAGATGGTTAAGCATCATATATCAGGTCAAATGAAAGTAGCTCCTGAACATACACAACAGCATGTACTTGAACTTATGGGGAAACCTGGAAAACAAACTCTTATAGACTTTAAAAAATTATATGACAAACTTAACAAAGAAGAAGGGAAAGAGCAATTTCTTACTTACTACCTTATAGCAGCACACCCTGGTTGTGAAGAAAAAGATATGCATGAGTTAAAGCGTTTTACTAAAGACGAGTTACAGATGAATCCAGAACAAGCACAAGTATTTACTCCAACACCTGGAACATACTCTGCAGTAATGTACTATACAGAGATGGATCCAAAAACTAGAAGAAAAATATTTGTAGAAAAAGATACGAAACGCAAAGAAAAACAGAAGCAAATAGTCGTAAACAAAGAGAGTTTTGCTAGCGGATTTGCTTCTTAATCTTTTCGTATAGAAGTTGCAGTTAAAAAGATATACTCTTTTCCTGTAATAGTTACTCGAAACTTCTTTTGTTGCAGATACTTTTTACAAAATATAACATCTTTATAGAGAAGGCCCATCTCTGAAAAAGGGTAATTTTTAACCCTCGCACCATAGACCATTTCCCCATCAACCCAGCGACAGTTTGGAAAGCCTAGTATCATAGCCCCATCGCGTTTGAGTTGATTCTGTACTATAGACATTAAAAGTGCGTTAAACTCAAGGTTTGAGCTTTGAAGCGTTCCTATACTGATAATGAGATCAAACTCTCCAAGGTTAAGAGATACTAAGTCATTAATGTCATGTGTATGAAAAGATATGTTTTTATGAGCACTAAACTTTTCCTTTGCTTTTTGTATGGCAGAAGAGCAGTAGTCTATGCCTATAAATTCTAAGTTCTCAATCTCAGCAGTTGAATTTATAATAGCTTCAAACTCATCACCACTATTAACCCCAAGGTTTAGTATTCGAGTGCGTTTAGTTATATTAACATTTTTTAGTGCTTGAAGATAGTAGTGAATAAACGCAGGTTCTTCATTCTTATGAATATGAGAAAATATAGATTTTTCACCATATTTTTCCTCTTTATCATCGATACTTTTATGAAAGCTTTCATCATCATCTAATTTTTCAAAACGCAGGAGAACAGTATACTCTGAATTTATTTCTGGTGTAAGCATTCTTGATTTTAAAATTTGGCCCAAATCTAACCATGATTTATAACCTCTCGCAATATACTCTGTAGAGTTTATAGTGAGAGTATTTCCAGCATAGATTGTAGTGCATAGATCAGGGTTTAAAACTTCAAAAACTAGGCTTTCTTGAGAATCAAGTTTGAGAAAATCTTTTGCAAGTATTTCAATTATTTCTATCGTTGATTGGTTAGTGAACTTATTCATAAGTAATTGTACTACTTTATAATGCAAATATGCTATACTAAATACTAAGGATTATATATATGAATCAAACTATGAGCTTTTATAAGTTTATGCACAAGCAAATAATAGTCATGCTTTTACTGCATATGGGGACGGCTCCTGGTTATTTATTGATGGGTTACTTCTACACATCTATGGTTTATGAATCTGTTTGGATGCTGATTATGTTTATAATTTCAGTATATGGATATGTCTTATATAAACAGTTTAATATAAAAATGACAATAAATGATAAACAAATGTGGTTAACTAAAGTACGTTTATTTATGTATATATACTCTGTTTCTTGGATTTTTATGTTTGTATACTATACTTCATTTGAAAATGTAGAAATGCACTATATTACAATCGCTACAGAGTTGGGAGTTGCTGTCGTTGCTGCAACATTACTTGCATCACAAAAAAACCTTGTAAGCTTTACTGTCATTACTTTAATGATTCCACTCGTTGTTTACTTTCTAATCGTTGGAGGTACATATGCATATATTCTTGCATTTTTTTCAACAGTACTGGCAGCAGTTATTATATATTCGGCAAGAAATACAAATGACTATATTTCAAAAAGTAGTTACCAAGCTTATCATGATCATTTAACAGATATAGGGAATAGAAGATATTTTTTAGAAATACTTGATAGTACTGTACGTGAACAGAAAGAAAAATACTCATACTTACTTCTTATTGATCTTGATCACTTTAAAACTATTAATGACACACTTGGTCATGATATTGGTGATGAGTTACTGGTTGAAGTAGCTAACAGAATGAAAATACTATCTAGAGAAAATGGTAGTACTCTTTCAAGGTTAGGTGGTGATGAGTTTTGTATACTGAGCACTCCATTAAATGATAAATTAGAATGTACATATCAGGCTGAATTTTTTGCTAAAGAACTTCTGACTGCTATACGTAAAACCTATATTCTTGATGGCAATAATCTTCATATAAGTGCTAGTATTGGTGCAAGTATAGTAGATGGAAAAGAAGTCGATGTCGCAGAGTTTTTAAAAGAAGCAGATATGGCAATGTATGAAGCTAAAAATGCTGGTAGAGATGGGGTTATCGCTTTTGATGAGTCATTATCTGCAGTTGTGCATAAAAAACTTGAAGTCGAAAGACTTTTACATTTTGCTCTAGAAGAGAATGAAATAACACTTAATTATCAAGCTCAAGTAGATAAACAAAAGAAGATAATAGGTTGTGAAGTTCTTGTCCGATGGAACAATGAGTTACTAGGGAACATAGGGCCCGACTTTTTTATTCCAATAGCTGAGAATACAGGCTATATCATTGAACTTGGTACATATATACTTGAAGAATCGTTTAAAAGCATACAAGAATGGAACAGTAGAAAATTAGATATTAAGCAGGTCTCTATAAACATTAGCATCAGACAGCTTTTACATCAGGATTTTGCATCTGTGGTTGAAGAACTACTTACTAAGTATATTGATGAAGATTCTACAATAGATATAGTATTTGAAATTACAGAAACAGGAACAGCTGATGACTTAAAACAGCTTGTTCAAACTATAAATAAAGTTAAAGAGTATGGTATTGTTTTTTCTATGGATGACTTTGGGACAGGGTACTCATCGTTAAGTTATCTTCGTGAAATCCCTATTGATGAGCTAAAAATAGATAAATCTTTTATTTTTGGACTGGGAGATAAACAGCAAGCTTTACTTGTTAAAACAATTATAGATATAGCTAAAAATCTTGAGTTAATAATAGTAGCAGAAGGTGTTGAAGAAGAGTACCACAGAGAATTTCTTTTAGACCTTGACTGTGATTTATATCAAGGATACTTATTTCATAAGCCACTTCCTAAAAATGAATTTGAAGCATTATTATTAGCTAGGGAGCTACTGCTAGTGCAATAATTGTTCCAACTTTCGTTTTTCTCCTCTTTATTACATTACTTTCAGTTTGATTACTCTACAATAAATAAAAATTAATTAGAAAAGTCAAACAATGAGAATAGATAAGTTTTTAAATTCAGTAAATATTACAAAAAGACGTTCTGTTGCGCAGGATATGATTGCCAACAAGGTTGTGCTCATTAATGGTGTAGTCGTTAAAGCAAGCAAGAATGTAGAGATAGGTAGTATAGTCACTTTAAACTACCTTGAGACATCTAAAAGCTATAAAGTTTTAAAAATCCCCACAGCTAAATCAACTCCAAAATCATTGCAAGATGAATACATAGAGGAAGTAAAATGACTTATGATGTAGCAAAAGAGAAATTTACTTCACTTTTTAATCATGAGATGAGTGATACAGTTATGAGAGAGTTTTTACTTTCTATGAAGTTAGACTCAGATACTAGCGTAAACGCTATTGCTGCTGCAGCTGAAGTTATGAGAAGTTTTTGCATACCTTTACCTATAAGTGAAGAATCACGAGTAAACGCTATAGATATAGTAGGAACAGGTGGTGATAAAATAGGTTCATTTAATATTTCCTCTACTGTTGCTCTTTTAGTGGCCTCTTGTGGTGCAAGAGTTGCCAAGCACGGTAGTCGTTCAGTTACCTCCAAGAGTGGAAGTGCAGATATGTTTGAAGCACTTGGAGTAAGACTTGATTTAGGTATCGAGCAGAGTGCACGACTTTTAGAAGAGACAGGGTTTACTTTTATGTTTGCTCAGAATCATCATCCTGCTATGAAGTTTATTATGCCTGTTCGAAAAAGTATACCTGATAAAACTATCTTTAACATTTTAGGACCCTTGACAAATCCGGCAAGTGTGCAGAAATCTCTACTTGGTGTTTTTGATAAAGCATTCGTTCCAAAAATGCTCGAAGCCTTAAAAATAAACGGTGCAACTTCAGCTATGGTTGTGAGTTCTAAAGAGGGAATGGATGAGATAAGCATCAGTGACATTACTTATGCATCGCGTTTACATAATGGAATTATTCATGAGTTTGAAATAGATCCAGAGCAATGCGGTATTAAAAAAATGCCACTTCAATCAATAATAGGTGGAGACGCTTTAGCAAACGCAGAGATACTAAGAAAAATATTTGATGGTACTTCTACAGATGCACAAAGAGATATAGTCTTTATAAACGCAGCAGCTGCTCTTATGGTTGATGGACTTGCTCGTGACATGCAGGATGGTATGGGTATGGCAAAAGAGGCTATAGCAAATGCTAGGGCTAAGAAAAAAATACGTCAGATTATTGAAGTGTCAAATAAATTATGATGCACTATAAATTAAAATTAGATAATTTACAGCCAATACTTTGTGAGTTTGATGAGAAAATAACAAAGGGTGTAGTAATTCTTAAAGGTGATTTAGCTGCTGGGAAAACTACACTGGTCAAAGCTGTTGTAAACAAGCTGGGAGGGAATGATGAAGTGACTTCTCCTACATTTTCTTTGCAGCAGTGCTATGGGAATAATATATACCATTATGACATGTATAATCATGGATTAGAACACTTTATTTCCTTAGGAATGTTAGAAGAGTTGGATAAAAATGGACTTCATTTTGTTGAGTGGGGCGATGATGCACTTCTAAAAATATTAGCAGGTGCAGAGATTTCTACAGTAGTGATAAAAATTAGCAAAGAATCTGATGAAAATCGAGAATATGAGGTAAATTATGAGTATGCTTAAAGCAGTTGGTTTGCAAAAAAAGATAAAAAGCTTAGAAATTGTAAAAAATATGAGTCTAGAACTTTCAAGTGGAGAAGTTATTGGACTTCTTGGTCCAAATGGTGCCGGTAAAACCACTACTTTTTATATGATTTGTGGACTTGTCGAAGCAACGGCAGGAGAAGTTTTTTTTAATGATGAAAACATTTCAAGTATGCCTCTACACAAGCGTGCTATTAAGGGTATAGGGTATCTTCCTCAAGAAGCATCTATCTTTAAGGACCTAAGCGTTGAAGACAACCTTATGGTTGCAGCAGAAGTTGGAATAAAGGGCAAAAAAGCACAAGAAGAGAGAATTCTAGAACTTCTAGATATGTTTAATATTGAGCCTATTCGTTACCGTAAAGGTATTTCTCTTTCGGGTGGTGAGCGTCGACGTGTTGAGATAGCTAGAGCGCTTGTAAATAAACCTAAGTTTTTACTACTTGATGAACCATTTGCCGGGGTAGATCCTATCGCTGTTATGGATATACAAAAGGTAATAAAACAGTTAGTTTCATATGGTATTGGTGTTCTTATAACAGACCATAATGTTCGTGAAACTTTAGATGTATGTGATAGAGCTTATGTTATTAAGGCAGGAGAGTTACTTGCCCAAGGCACAAGTGAAGAGATAGGGCTCAATGAAGATGTTCGTGCTCACTATCTGGGTGAAAACTTCAAGCTTTAAGTATTATAAATGGCAGCCTTAAGACAAACGCAATCGGTAGAAAACAAACATAAACTATCAAACACATTGCGTAATTGGCTACCAATTTTACATTCGAGTCTTTCAGATTTAGGTGAGGCCATGGCTCCCTTTGTTGAGTCAAACCCCGTAGTTGAAGTTGAGTCTGGATATGAAGAAGACTTTGAATCAAAAATACCTCGTAAAGTAATATCACGTGCCGTCTCAAACTCAAGAACAGAACAGATAGAAGCTCTTACAATTCAGAAAAGAACCCTTTATGACGTATTAGAAGAACAACTTCAAGCACCACTTTTTCCTACACCAATTTCTCAAGCTATTGCAGAGTATGTTGTGGCTAACTTTGATGAGAATGGTTATTACGAGGGAAATACTCAAGAATTTTGTAAAAAAAACAATATAACTGAGGAAGCTTTTGAAAAAGTAAGACTGCGTTTTGCACATATTGATCCCGTTGGAATAGGTGCTCTAAATCTTGGGGAATCTTTTCTTTTTCAGCTAGATAATACAGAGATAAGCGATAAGGGTTACGCTTTAGCACTAGAAGTCATTGCTAATCTTCAAGAAATGCATAACTACTCTAAGTATGAGAGTTTTAGTGAGGTAATGAAGGTGATATCTAGTTTTAAAAATCCTCCAAATTTAGAGTACCAAGAAGAGTCGGCACAGATAATTCCTGACTTAATGATATATTTTAGTGAAGATGAAAATATAGAAGTAAAACTAAATGATGCATACTATCCAACTATAAATATTGATAAAAATTATGCAGTTGAACATGAGTTTATCACTCAAAAAATAAAAGAAGCCAAATCTCTTGTAGATGCATTAGACATGAGAAAAGCCACCCTTTATAAAGTTGGACTCATGATTGTAGAATACCAATATGAATTTTTTACAGGTGGAAGCATAATGCCTCTGACCCTTAAAACATTAGCGGATGAATTTGGACATAATCCTTCGACAATTTCGCGAGCTATTGCTAACAAATACATAGCGTGTGATAGAGGAACCTTTGCAATGAAAGAGTTTTTTACAACCGCTATCGATGAAGATGTTTCAAATGCGGCAATTAAAGAATTTCTTGTGAAAATTATAAAAGAAGAGAGTAGGGTTAAACCACTGAGTGATATGAAACTTCTTGATATTATTCAAGAAAAATTTAATGTAAAAATGGTCCGTCGAACCATCGCAAAGTACAGAAAACAGTTAAATATTGCAGGTTCGAGTGAGCGTAAAAAGCTGCATCAATTAGGTTAGTAAGTGCATACGAGAGAGCGACTAGAAGCAGAAGTTTTAAAGCATAAACATAGTAATGCAGTAGACGAAAATAATCTTGACCCAATCATGGTTGCACATAGATATAAAGATCCAACAATTTCTCTTATTTGTGCCCTTTTTTCTTATGGAAATGTCAAGCAAATAGTAAAGTTTTTGAACTCTCTTGATTTCTCTCTTTTAAATGAAAATGACGAAAAAATTAGAGAAGCATTATCAAAACACTATTATAGATTTCAAAAAAGTGAAGATGTAATTGAACTTTTTATAACTCTTAAAAGATTAAATAAAGAGAGCTCTTTAGAGACTGTGTTTAAAGTAGCTTATAATGAAAAAAGAAGTGTAATAGATGGAGTGAATGCCTGCATCTCCAAACTAAGAGAACTCTCTTCACACTCTTCAAAAGGTTATAGTTTTTTAGTGGGAAAAGTTACTGAAAAAACAAAGGGTGCGGGTGCTTTAAAGCGCTGGATGATGTTTCTTCGATGGATGGTAAGAGAAGATAATATTGATATGGGTTTATGGCATGGAATAAGTAAGGCAGATTTAATTATGCCTTTGGATACACATACCTATAAAATAGGACTTTCATGGGGATTACTCAAGAGAAAAACATATGATTTAGAAGCTGCAATAGAACTAACCAATTCTCTAAAAAAGTTTGATAAAGAAGATCCATTAAAATATGATTTTGCTATTTATAGACTGGGACAAGGTAGAGTTGTTTAATATCATTGAACTTTAGGTATAATTATAGTATGAATATTGCAACTATGATTAGTACTAGTAAAACACTTAATCTTCTCTATGTAGAAGATAATGAAAATGCTAGAAAATCAAGTTTAGAGCTTTTTAGCAACTTTTTTGAAAATGTAGTTGTTGCTTATGATGGTCAAGATGGTCTAAACAAGTTTAAAGAAAATAGTATTGATGTAATTATTACAGATATAAATATGCCTAAAATGTTAGGTACTGATATGATTAATGAGATAAAAAAAATTGATGAGAAAGTATCAGTTATTTTTTTATCCGCTTACAATGAATCATCTTTTTTATCTGAAGGTATTAGACTTGGTGTAGATGGTTACCTACTTAAACCTCTTCGTCCTAATGATATAATTAATGTTTTATCAAAAATATGTGAAAGAACGATTCTTCAAAGAGAACATGTTAATTACACTAAAAATTTAGAAAGTGAAATACAAGAACATACAAGACAATTAGATAAGAAACTTCATTTTGATGAATTAACAGGTCTTTACAGCCGCTACTCATTTTTTGAAGATATTGCAGATATAAACACTCCTATCGTTTTTATTATCGATATTAACAAATTTAAGGTTGTTAATGAAATTTATGGTGCATCAGTTGGAACAAAAGTTTTAAAAGAATTTGCTAATTTTCTTTTGATATTTACACGTGATAGTACTTATAAGGTCTATAGAATCTCCGGGGATGAGTTCATTTTTAGAGATGAAGCAGATATTATAGATTCGTATAAGTATGAAAAAGATATTATGAACTTTTTTGCTGAAGTTTGTGACTTTAGTGTAGATATAGGAAACGATACAATATCCATAGAAGTAACAATGGGGATTTCTACTTCACAGCATGATGCTTTTGAATGTACAAAAATTGCTCTAGAATACGCAAAAGAAAATAAAAAATCTTATGAGATGTACTCCGCTGTTATCGACTCTAGAAGTGTCGAACAAGATGCTTTAGTATGGAAAGAAAGAACAAAGTCTGCTATATCAGAAAACCGTATCATGCCTGTTTATCAACCTATTGTAGACATAGAAGGTAAAGTAGTGAAGCATGAGACTTTAATGCGTTTAAAAGATGCAAAAGATGGAAAACTGATCCCTCCATATCACTTTCTACATATTGCGATTAAAACAGGTCTTTATGACACATTATCATCTCGTATTATTTTTAATGCACTTAATCTTGTTAGAGAGTCAGGGCATACATTAAGCGTAAACTTCACTTGTAGTGACATTAAAAATATTAGATTTTTAGATGAGATAGAAGATTTTTTTATAGTACATAAGAATTTGGGTGAGAAAATAGTATTTGAAATTACTGAGAGTGAAAGTATTGAAAGTTATACAGATATGAAAAAGTTTATTAAACGTTTTCGTCAATATGGGGTTAAGTTTGCTATTGATGATTTTGGAAGTGGGTTTTCAAACTTTGAGTACATTTTAGAAATTGAACCAGATTATTTAAAAATAGATGGGTCACTTATTAAAAATATAGACACATATGAAAAAGCATATATACTTGTTCGTGCAATTGTTCAGTTTTCACATGAATTAGGTATTAAAATTATCGCTGAATATGTACATTCTGAGGTGGTTTTTAATATGTTAAAAGAGTTAAATGTAGATGAGTATCAAGGTTTTTATTTTTCAGAACCTTTGGAAAATATATAAAAAGGAAAGAGAATATGGAATGTGAATTCCCGTCAGTAAATTCAAATAAAGAAGAAGTTAAAGAGATCTTTTCTAGTGTTAAAACAATAGCTATTTTAGGACTTTCTCCAGATGAGACAAAGGCAAGTCATGAAGTTGCAAAATATTTACAAGAAGCTGGGTTTAAAATAATTCCTGTATACCCAAAGGAAGAGACTATTTTGGGTGAAAAAGTTTTTCGTTCTCTTAAGGAAATAGATTGTAATGTAGATATGGTAGATGTATTTAGAAAACCGGAAGCTCTTGACGCGATAGCTGAAGCTTGTATAGCCAGGGGTGATGTTAAAATTTTTTGGACTCAAATAGGAATCATAAATAATGCGGCAGCACAAAAAGCTGAAGATGCAGGAATGCAAGTTGTACAAAACCAGTGTTCTATGGTAGAACATAAAAATTTATAATTAGGTGAAATAGTTGATAAATTTAGAAAAAATATATGAAGCAGAAAAAAATATAAAGGGTGTTGCTGTTGACACTCCACTCTCGTATGCACCCTATTTAAGTAAGGCACATGAATGTGATGTCTATCTGAAAAAAGAGAACCTACAAATTACTGGTGCATTTAAAATTCGTGGTGCCTATAATAAAATAGCATCGTTGAGCGATGAGCAAAGAACTTGTGGTGTTGTAACGGCAAGTGCAGGAAATCATGCACAAGGAGTGGCCTTAAGCGCATCAAAGTTTAAGATAAAAGCTACAATTGTTATGCCTGAGTCAACACCTCTCACAAAAGTTGATGGCGTAAAATACTTTGGTGCGGAAGTTATTCTGCATGGAGCTAATTATGACGAAGCTTCTACTTATGCATTAGAGTATGGAAAAAAACACTCCCTTACTTTTGTACATCCATTTGAAGATGATGAAGTTATAGCGGGACAAGGTACTGTTGCTTTAGAAATATTACAAAAGCATGATGACTTTGATGCAATCATTATACCTATTGGTGGTGGTGGATTAATCGCTGGAATGGCTATAGCAATAAAAGCTCTTAATAAAAATATAGAAGTTATAGGTGTGAGTGCAAGTGGTGCTCCTGCATTTAAAGAATCTTTTGAGAAAAAATCTGCAATAGATAGTAGTAGTGTTCGAACTATCGCTGATGGAATTGCTGTACGCGATACTTCAAAAATAACACTTGATTATGCTCTCCAAAATGTAGATAAGGTGATTAGTGTAGACGATGAAGAAATTGCGAGTGCTATATTATTTCTTTTAGAGAAACAAAAACTTGTGGTAGAAGGTGCTGGTGCTGTTGGTGTGGCTGCACTTCTTCATAATAAAATAGATAATATAAAAGGCAAAAAAATAGCCATTGTCCTTAGCGGTGGAAATATGGATGTTACTCTTCTTTCAATTATTATTGAAAAAGGTTTACTCAAATCTGGACGTAAGATGAAGCTGACAGTAACTTTAGTGGATAAACCAGGTTCATTGAAACGTTTCACAGAGATATTAGAAGAGCTCAACGCAAACATAGTTCATATAGCTTATGATAGGACTTCTGTATCTCTTGCTTATGGTGATGCACATGTGACTGTGCATGTAGAAACAAAAGGTCATGAGCATCAAAAAAGCATAGAAAAAATGCTCAGACAAGAGGATTACTTAAGGGAGTAAGGGAGATTGATGAAACCTGTTAGAAATAAGTCTCTTGATGAAGCTATAGTTCTCTTAAAAATAATTGATAATAATACATTGGTAGTTGTTGATGCAAAGACGACTATTAGACTTTTAGACAAAAATAGTTTAGAAATGATAGATGGTTTTAAAGTGAAGATCAATCATCAATATTATAAGTCGAGAGTTACTGACTTTAGTAGTGATGGTAACTATTTTACTACACTCAGTGCTGATAGGAGAGAGTCAAAACTTTATAATGCGAAGAGTAAAAGGATAGTTTCAAAAGTTGATAGACACCATGGGGAAGTTTCATGTGTTGGAATTGACCCTCTTAGTAGATATATGTTCTCATGTGGTGATGATGGAAAAACTTTTGCTATAGATGTAATAAGCGGAAAACTAATGTTTAGTCTTCCTCTGCATGCAGATACCATAAATGATATAGCATTTAGTGATAATGGTAACTTGGTTGCTACGGCAAGTTTTGATCGAATAGTTTCTCTTTTTAACCTTATGACAATGTCCTCAAAAATAAATCTAAAGGCACATTCTAAAGCTGTTGTAAAAGTGCTTTTTTTGTCTAAAAATAGGCTGCTAAGTATAGATAAGAGTTCCTCTGTAATTATATGGGATACCAATACAGGAAAAGTTCTTCATAGAATTGCGAGTGTTCATGATGATGTTATTAGTGTTAGTAAAAGTGATGATGAAAAGTTCTTATTTTTAGGGACAGTCTTGGGTTATGTTGTGCTTTATGACTTATATACTTATGAGTTACTATGCATGGACTATATTAAACTAAAGTCATCAATAATATCAATGGTCTTTAATCAATCAAACAAGAATTTAATACTGGGTACTAAAGATGGTCAAGTATTAAGTTATGACATTTTTGATGGAGAAAATGAGTTAAATGACTTCCTTAGACTAAAACAGTTTTCTAGTATTGAAAAAAAGGTAAAAGATAACCCAATACTTACAAATACTCAAGCATATCTATTGATGAATAAAATATGGGAAAAAACTTTAACGAATGCAAGAATAGCACTTCAAAATGGGGATAAGAAAAAAGCAGAGTCTTTTTTTGAATTTTTCAAGGGAGTTCCATCTAAAAATTCTAAGATTCAAAAGATAATTTTGGAATATGACGAGTTCCCTAAATTTATACTTTTAGTTAAACAAGGAAAACTTTCCCTTGCATACAGTTTAGCAAATAATCATCCAATGTATAAAGAATCTAAAATTTATAAATCTCTCGAAGAGAGCTGGAAAAAAAGTTTTTCACAGGCTCAAAAGTGTGCGATAGAACCACATGGACTTCAAAAAGCAAAGGATATTTTAGCTCCTTATAGAGGTATAAGTGAAAAAACTATAATGATTCAAGATTTAGTTACACAATTTGCCGTATATAGTAGGTTTAGTAAAGAATTTTCTCAAAAAAAATTTAAAAACTGTTTTGAACTCCTCAAGCAAAATAAATTTTTAAAAAGCTTTCCAGAGTATGGTGCTATCACTCGTTATGGAGATGATTTATATATAAAAGTTCAAGAGTTAATAAGTTCAAACGATAGAAATTCTGCAAGTAAAATACTCGAAGTACTACGTGACTTTGATGATTTTAAAGAGGATGTAATCGAACTACAAAAAGAGATAGATAATAAACAAAAGTTTTTTAATGCAGAGGAAACAGATGATAAGGTTTCGGCATATAATATAATGTCTAAAGTAGAGAGTCTAGTAAATAGTAAGTATGGAAAACAACTTCAAGTGCAATGGAATAAAGATTTAGAGATAGCCAATACTTATGCTTCTAAAGGGGACTCTGCTGGAGTTAAAAAATCATTAAATAATTACATGAAGACATCCTCAAAGTATGTACCCATAGCTACTGTTTTTTCATGGTGCTTCATGGTGCAACTAGAAGATGCTTTAAATGAGACAGCAAACCAAGTTCGTCTTGAAAATGGTATTAAAAATTATATTAAAAATTTCTCAAAAGATGAGAATATAGAATACTTTTTTGATACTATGAAAAAAAAATATGAAAAATCTAAACTTAACTTTGAACTTCTCCCACAAGGTTCTCTTTGTATGTGGAAGCCATCTATGATAGTAGATTCAATCTTAGACTAGAGTTTATCTTATACTTTACATCTCTATTTAACTTCTAATATAGCTACAATTCCCTATAATAAAATAATTTTTAAATTTATAAATTATTAGAGGAGACTTTTCATGCAAATAAGCGGTGCACAAATGGTTATAGAAACCTTTATCGCAGAGGGTGTAACTACAGTTTTTGGTTACCCTGGTGGAGCTATTATGAATGTCTATGACGAAATCTACAAACAAGATGGATTCAAACATATTTTAAATCGTCACGAACAAGCATCGATTCATGCAGCTGAGGGTTATGCGAAAGCAAGTGGTAAAGTCGGTGTAGCTATGATTACATCTGGCCCTGGTTTTACAAACGCGGTTACTGGATTAGCAGATGCTTATATGGATTCTGTTCCTATGGTGGTAATCTCTGGTCAAGTACCTATGAGTCTAATTGGTACTGATGGTTTTCAAGAAATAGATGCTGTTGGTATCTCTCGTCCTTGTACAAAACATAACTACCTTGTAACAGATGCAGCAGATTTACCTCGTGTTCTTAAAGAAGCTTTTTATATAGCTAGAACTGGTCGTCCAGGTCCTGTGCATGTAGATATTCCTAAAGATGTTACTGCTCAAATTGCTGAGTATAACTACGATATAGAAGTAAATCTTGAAACATATAAACCACATATTAAAGGGAATCCTCGTCAGATTAAAAAAGCTATAGAAGCTATTGCAAATGCAAAGCGACCACTTTTTTACCTTGGTGGTGGGGTTATTAACTCAGGTGCATCTGAAGTAGTTAGAGAGTTTGTTCATAAAACAGGTATTCCTGCTGTTGAGACACTTATGGCACGTGGTGTTTTATCTTACGATGATGAACTTCTTGTTGGTATGCTTGGTATGCACGGTTCATACTCTTCAAATATGGCTATGAGTGAGACTGATTTAGTAATTGGTCTTGGTGCTAGATTTGATGATCGTGTAACTGGAAAGCTTTCCGAATTTGCTAAAAATGCAGATGTAATTCATGTTGATATAGATCCTGCATCTATTTCTAAACTTGTAAATGCTGACTTTCCAATTGTTGGGGATTTAAAAAATGTTGTAACTGATATGTTAAAGCAGATTGATAAAATAGATAGTGACAAGTATGAGTCGTGGAGAGAAACTATAATAAACTTTGCAGAACTTCATCCTTTAACTTTTCATGAAGATTCTGATAGACTTAAGCCTCAATGGGTTGTGAAACGTGTTGGTGAACTTCTCGGTGATAGTGCCAATATCTCTACTGATGTTGGACAACATCAAATGTGGGCTGCACAGTTTTATCCATTCTCTCGACCAAACCAGTGGATAACTTCTGGTGGACTTGGTACTATGGGCTTTGGTTTTCCAGCGGCTATTGGTGTTAAAGCAGCATGTCCTGATAAGACTTCTATTAACTTTACAGGTGATGGTTCAATTCTTATGAATGTTCAGGAGTTAATGACTGCAGTTGAGACTAAGATTCCAGTTATTAACATCATTCTGAACAACAACTTCTTAGGAATGGTTCGTCAGTGGCAAACACTTTTTTATGATAAACGCCATTCTGAAACAGATTTAACAGCTCAGCCTGACTTTGTAAAACTGTCAGAAGCTTTCGGTGGAATAGGCTATAGAGTTACAACAAAAGAAGAATTTGATGCTGCTCTTAAAGATGCAGTTGAAAAAAATATAGTTACTTTTATAGAAGTAATCGTTGAAAGATTTGAAAATGTTATGCCGATGGTACCATCAGGTGGTAGTCTATTTAACATGATGTTACTAGAGAAAAAGGAGACAAAATAATGACTGTAAATAGTGAAAATACTGAAAGAAGAGTAGTTTCAGTTATTGTTGTTAATGAGGCTAGTGTGCTATCGCGTATAACAAACCTTTTCTCTGGACGTGGTTATAATATCACTTCTTTAACAGTTGCTCCTATTCCAGATAGTAAGTATTCGCGATTGACGATAGTTACTGCCGGTTCTATTCGTGTTATAGAGCAAATCACTAAGCAATTGCATAAGCTTATACCAGTTCTAAAAGTGTATGAGCATGCTGATTTAGTTGAAAAAGAAATGGCTCTAGTTAAATTTCCAATTAGTGAAAATTTAAATGAAATTAGTATCCTTTGTGAAGCTTATAATGGAAAAATTGTAAACTCTGGGGGAAATATGATTATAGCAATGGTCGCTGATGAACCAAAAAGAGTAGGTCACTTCCTAGATGCTATTAAACGCTATAACCCAAAAGAAATAGTTAGAAGTGGTGCAGTAGCACTGGAAAGATAAATACATGAAGCTGAGTCAAATTGCTATTTTAATCGGAGCAGAGTTTAGTGGTGAAGATAGAGAGATAAAGAGTATGAATACTCTTTTTGATGCTTCATTAAACGAACTCTCTTTTGTAGCAAACACGAAGTATATAAAAGATATAGCTGCCTCCAATGCAGGAGCTATTATTGTAGATAAAAATACAAAAGATGAAGTTCCTTCTACTTGTATTGCCCTAGTTGTTGAATCCCCTTACTGGGAAATGGCAGTCCTTTCTCAAAAATTTTCTAAACAACTTGAAGATGTTAATTCTCCTAAAGCTAACATAGGTGAGGGTAGTGTTATCTCACCAAAAGCAGAACTTGCAAATGGTGCAACAATAGGTAAAAACTGTCATATTATGGCAGGGGCTTATGTAGGCTCAAATGCAGTCATCGGAGACAATACTATACTTTACCCTAATGTAGTTGTATACAGGGACTGTCATATCGGTAGTGAGTGTATTATTCATGCGGGTAGTGCCATAGGTAGTGATGGTTTTGGTTTTGCATCAAATAAACTTGGTGAACATAAAAAAATCTATCATAACGGAAATGTTGTCATTGAAGATGATGTTGAAATAGGCTCAAATACTTCTATTGATCGTGCTGTATTTGGGAAGACACTGATTAAAAAAGGGTCGCGTTTAGATAATCTTATTCATATTGCACATAATTGTGAAGTAGGAGAGTATAGTGTTATTGCTGGGCAGACAGGACTAGCTGGTTCATCTAAACTAGGAAGAAGTTCTGTATTTGGAGCTCAGTCTGGAGTGGCTGGACATCTTGAAATAGCACCATTTAATACTTTTGCGGCCAGAACAGGTGTGACAAAGAGTATCAAAGAAAGTGGGCAAGTATTTGCTGGATTTCCGTTCATGAATCACAAATCATGGCTTAAAATTCAGGCAAAATTAGCTAAACTTATCAAATAAAATTATTCAAGGATTAATATGTCAGCAACAATTGCATTAAGTGGAACAAAAAAAGGTGTTATTTCGGTAACAAAAATAGATGAACCATATGGAGCTGGAAGTGCGAGTGTCGCAAGTATAGGAATATCTTTGAGCGGAGACAGTGAAAATCCAGAATGGAAAGTTCATCTTCCTATGGATAATCTTGATGCAGTAATAAGTGCATTAGAAGCATTTAGAAAGTAAGGGTTCCCTTGCTTTTATAAACTTTTACAGCACTGACCTATAGGTCTTTTACGAACTCTTCTATTCTTTTAATACCCGTACGAATACTCTCAATATCAGTTGCAAAACTAAATCTAAAATACCCTTCACTTCCAAAACCTACACCTGGAACAACAGCTACTTCTTTTTGAGCAAGTAAATCTTTTGCAAATTTGAGTGAGTCTGAACTTTTTTCTTTAATGTTTACAAATAGATAAAATGCACCATCTGGTTTTAAAACACTTAGTCCATCTATTTCATTGAAAAGTTTTACAGCTTCATCACGACGTGATGCAAACTCTTTTCTCATCATTTCTATATCAGCATCAGCACTACCATTTAGCCCAGCTATAGCTGCCATCTGCGTGATAGAATTAATATTTGACGTACTTTGAGATTGAAGCTTCTTAGTAGCTTTAATAAGAGCTGTATTATGTGCAGCCATATATCCAAAACGCCATCCTGTCATAGCAACTGACTTACTTAAACCGTTGATAGTAACAGTTCTCTCAAACATATCTTGATTTATCGCTGCACATGATGTAAACTCACCATCATAAATTAGCTTTTCGTACATTTCATCACTCGCTACGATAATATCAGTTCCTTCTAGAACTTCAGCTATTTTTATTAACTCTCCTTTTGAATATATACTTCCAGTCGGATTCGATGGAGTAGTGAGTACAAGTATCTTTGTTTTTGGAGTAAGTGCATTTTTCAACTGTTCTGGTGTAATTTTAAATGAAGAAGTATCATCTGTAGGAATTTCAACTACAGTTCCCCCGCAATATTTTACTAGTTCAGGATAAGTAACCCAGTAAGGAGCGGGAATAATAACTTCATCGCCAACATCAATAGTCGCTGAAAAAAGATTAAATAATGAGTGTTTTGCACCATTACTTACGATGATTTGATCATGTGTATATGTTAAATTGTTATCGCGTTTGAGTTTTGTGGCTACAGCCTCTTTAAGTGCTGGGATTCCATCAACAGCAGTGTATTTAGTAAAGTTATTATTAATAGCTTCTATGGCTGCATCTTTGATAACTTGAGGTGTGCCAAAGTCAGGTTCTCCTGCTGAAAAACTGAGAATATCTTTTCCTTGGGCCTTTAACTCTTGAGCTAAAGTTGTAATAGCAATTGTAATTGATTCAGATAGTGTATTTATGCGATTTGTTAGCATAATTCTCCTTCTTTGTATGTCTTTTTTATATTAAATTATTAGGGAAATTATACATAAAGTATAATTTATATTAGCTAAGAGAAGTTTATAGTTTAGGTTTTCATAGATTTTATGAAAGATTCGTAGATATTTTCTAGTTCTAAGTCTTGCTCTAGTAAGTTTTTATGATCTTCTACAAGTATATGTTCTAAAATAGCAACACGTTTGAGCATATACTCAAACAGTTCTTTGTTTATATCTGGAAGCATGTTATGCATAAGAGGATCTTGATTTCTTCCTTTGGCAATAACATGTGCAGGTATTCCGATAGCTGTTGCATTTTTTGGAACTTCCTTCACAACTACAGAATTAGCCCCAACTTTTGCATCTTCACCTATTTCAATATTTCCTAGAATCTTTGCACCTGCACCAAGAACAGCTCCACATCTTATAGTAGGGTGGCGTTTTCCAGAATCTAATGATACACCACCAAGAGTAACACCTTGGTAGATTAAAACATCATCTTCTATGATAGAAGTCTCTCCTATTACAACACCAGTTCCATGGTCGATAAAAACACGTTGTCCAATGATAGCAGCAGGGTGAATATCTATATGTGTGAATATTTGAGTGAGTCCCATAATCATTCTTGCAAGTCTTTTAAAGCTTGCTTTATGAAGGCTGTGAGCAACTCTATACCAAGCCATAGCCCAAACACCAGGGTAATTAAAAAGAAAATCTATTTTTGACTTGAGTGCTGGGTCATTCTTGTAAGCATTTGCAAAGTCACTTTTAATATCTGAATATATTCCCATTGAAAACCTTAGTTGGTGGTTCGCAAGTATCCATTTTGGTGAACAAATACTTTTAATAGTGTAAGTGTATCCGTTTTTTCTTTTTCTGTAATAAAAGTACTACCTGTAAGGTCTTTCTTAAGCTTATTTAAGATTTCCTCTGAGTTATAACCCATTGAATCTACTATCTCTAAAATATTTTTGGACTCTAGTTCATTTATTATCTCATAAGAGTCTTCATTCATTATAACTGTGTATTCATTAGGGTGTGTAAATAAGTTATGTGACATTCCTAAAGCTTCTTGGTAGGCACCTGTATTAAAGAAGGCTAAAAAATAGTCTTGATTATCAAGGTTTATATCATGTAAGTACAGAGGCTTATCTGGATTGAAGCCTATCTCCCCATCACTATCACAAGTAATATCCCAAATAGATGCAGCTCTCATTGCTTTAGTATTGAGATAGTGTATAGGCATGACAGGAAAATGCTGTTTTAAACCCCAATAATCTGGAAGGCTTTGAAAGATTGAAGCATTTATGAGGTATCTCTCTTGTAGATTAACTTGAAGCTGTGTTAACTCATCAGTATTCATTGAAGAAGAAAGAATAAGTGACTTTTTAATGATGTTATGCACTAAAATCTCTGCATTAGAACGATCTTGAAGATTTATGTACCCTAAATCAAAAAGAGTTAAGAGCGACTCTATATGGTCAAGTGCATCATGAAGGTATTCTATACAGTTTTCTTTATTTAGTTTTTGATAAAGATAGTTTAATTCTTCTATAAGTGGAGGATTGTCATCTTTTAATTTAAGGAGTTCTTCTTGATAATCTTGTGTAAATAGTTCTAATACAGGTGTGATGAGTACAGAGTGGGAAGCAACAATAAACCTTCCTGATTCTGTATAAATATTTGGGTGCTTTACACTTTTGGCATCCATTATCTCGCCAAGCAGAAAAACAACAGAGCTTGCAAATTCATCAACCGAGTAGTTTTTTGATTCAGACTTTATATGTTGATCATACTCAACTGCTAATCCTCCCCCTATATTGATACTTTCTAGTCCATCAGCACCCATCTTTTTAATTTCAGCATAAATATTTCCAGCTTCTCTTAAAGCTTTCTTTAGAGGAGAAATATCAGAGATTTGAGAGCCTATATGAAAATGTACCATGTATAGATGGCTCAAGAGATTTGCATCTTGAAGTAGATTTATTGCTTCTAATATTTCCGTTGATGTTAGTCCAAACTTTGCATCCATTCCTGCACTTTTAGCCCAAGTTCCACTTCCTGTACTATGTAAGCGCACTCTAATACCGATGTTAGGAATTTTTAGGTTTGATTCACGAGAAACTTCGATTATTGTTTTCAGTTCACCTAGACCTTCAATAGTGATAGTGACATTATGTCCACTTTGGGCAGCTATAAATGCTAAGGTAACCATTTCTTTATCTTTAAAACCATTTATTGTAATGTCTGCACCTGTTTTATTGGCATTCATTGCTAAAATAAGTTCAGCCTTACTTCCAGCCTCAAAACCGTAGTTAAAGTCTTCTCCTCCATCTGAGATAGCTTCTACAACAGAAGGAAACTGATTTACTTTGAGTGGAAAGACAGCTCTGAAGTTTGCATGATAGTTATTTCTTTCTATAGCATTTGAATAAGAAGCATAAAGTGTAGTAATCTGCTTCTTAATGAGATGAGGAAACCTTAGTAGAATAGGGCCTCGTGTACCATTAGTACGAAGTTCTTTTGTGATATCATAAAGAGAAGGTTGTGATTTATGGTTTACATGAACTTCATCATTTTTTATGATGAAGTTATCATTTGCCCAAATATCTAGTCCATATTGATTCAAAAGTTAGCCTTAGAGGTGAAGTTTATGGCGAAAGTATAGATCAATATCAAAAAATATTTCTCCATTATTGTTTTTAAAAGTAAGACAGCTTTTATCTATGTCTTTAATACTCTTTTTACCCATAACAGCTAGAACAACCTTCATACTTTTAACTAGATTATTATGATAATTACCAATTTTTTGACCTTGTTTTATTACGAGGTATGAAGCACGCTTTTTCTCGTCTTGTGTTGCAAATCCAACTGGACAAACATGTGACCCAAAACCAGAACACATACGAGCACGAATACAACCACCACTCATCATAAATCCACGAGCCATTCCTACAGCATCAGCACCCATAGAAAGAGTAATAATAACATCATCCGGTGTTAGTATCTTACCACTTGCTATGATTTTTATATCTTCACGAACTTCATATTGTTTAAGTAGAGTATCTACAACATAAAGAGCATTATTTGTTGAGAGTCCTACTGACTCCATAAGTTCAAGAGGGGCTGTAGCACTTCCACCTTCACCACTATCAACAGTAATGAAGTCAGGAATTGGTCTTCCTTTTTTCTTTCTCTCAGCAATTAAAGATGCAATTTCTTCAAAGTCCTCTGCATCTGAGACAACTATTTTAAAACCAACTGGTTTATCTGATAGTTTTTGAAGTTTTTCTACAAAGTCAAGAAGTTCTTCAGTAGTGTTTGCATATGGAAATCGGTTCGGTGAAAAAATATTTTCCCCCTTTGGTACACCTCTATAATAGGCGATGTCAGCGGTTACTTTTGCCCCGGCAAGTTTTCCACCTGTCTGTTTTGCTCCTTGCGCAATTTTAATTTCAGTCATTTTACAAAATTTCATAACTTTTTGGTATTTAAGTTCATCGAAGTCACCATTTTCATCTCTTGCACCATACAGACCTGAACTCATTTGAAAAATAATATCTCCTATACTCGCAGGTACTTCTTTGGGAAATTTTTCAAGTGGGCTATCCCAGTGTACACGAAAAAGAACATGTGAAGTAGAGTCATATATATAAGTATTTCTAGTTTCACCTTTGAGTAAAATTCTCTTATACCATTTAAGAGCAATTTTACGATTGAAAAAGTAATCACCAATTTTAAATATGAACTCTGAATAAGGGGTGCTCTGGACAATATCTAAGTAGTCACAATCATCTAAATCAGGTTTTAAAGTAAATAAATGATTGGAGGTAAGAGAACCTTCTCCTGTATTTACCGTAAGTCCAGAGTTTGCGCCAGCTATTGCAAATGCACGAATAGCCTCAGGACTTAAAGACCCATCACTCATCGCTGAACGCATGATCGGTGTTGAAGCAACAAAGGGTTTGGCTCTATCCTTTCCAAAAGTCACACTTGTATCGCTATTTACTTCTTCTTCATTGAGAACATTCATAGAATGCTTGATGATAAATCTTGCACCATCAAAAGGCTGATTGACTGAAAATGATTGATAATTTGGAAGGTTTTTTGCTGCTTTATATACCCAATCGACTTTATCTTTGGACTCATAAAATTTTTCATCTGCAAAGTATTGTCTCAGCGGTCCACGAAGAGCCTCAAATAGATAACGCATACGACCAATTACAGGGTAGTTTATCAAAAGAGCCTGTTTTCGTTGTACATATTTGTCATGAACAAAAAGAACAATAAGCCCAAGGAGTGCTGCTAAAATAAAAAATTCTATAAAGTCAAGAAAAATTTTCCATAGAAAATGGATAATATCCATTTAGAAATCCTTAAGTAGTATAACTTTTTCTGATTTAGATTCTAGATCTTTGACCCATATAGTACCATCTTTTATTTCATTTGTACCAATGACACAGCAAAATTTAGCATTTATTTTGTCTGCACCTTTAAGGTGGTTTTTTAGGTTTTTAGCTTTAAATTCACAGATTACTTTTTGGGAGCCGCGTTTTTCTTGAGTAAGGCGTACAACAAGGTCTATAGCTTCTTCATCCATAGCCCCTATGTAATAACCCTCGCGTTTACTCTCAGGCATAACTATAAGTTCCATTAAACGTTCTATTCCCATGGCAAAACCAACAGCAGGAGTAGGGCGACCATCTAAAAACTCTACAAGTCTGTCGTATCGTCCTCCACCAGCTATGGCACTTTGACTTCCTATGTTATCACTAACAAACTCAAAGGCAGTTTTAGAGTAGTAGTCTAGTCCACGAACTAGGTTAGTATCTATCTCGTAAGCTATACCATTATCTGTTAGTATCTTTTTAAGCTTTGTGAAGTCACTCTCACAACCATCGCATAATGAGTTTAAAAGTTTTGGAGCACCTTCGTAGAGAGTTTGGCATTTATCATTTTTACAATCTAAGACACGAATCGGATTTGTATCAAGTCGTCTTACACAATCTTCACAAATACCATCTTTACATTCTGTTACAAATTTAACAAGATTAGCTTTATAATCAGGCATACAGTTTTGATCACCTAAAGAGTTTAGTTGTAGTCTATAACCGATACCACAGCGTTTAAGAATGTCACTCGTCATCATAATCATGGTTGCATCTTCATAAACACTATCTACACCAAAACTCTCAACACCAAACTGGTGGAACTGACGTAGACGTCCTTTTTGAGGGCGTTCATAGCGGAACATTGAACCATGGTAAAAGAAACGGTGCACGCCACCAGCCTTATCAAGTTTCTTTTGTATGAAAGCACGAACAACACCTGCTGTTCCCTCTGGACGAAGACAAACATCGTTTTCACCCTTGTCTGTAAACTGATACATCTCTTTTCCAACAATGTCACTAGACTCACCAACACTGCGTTTAAATAGAGCAGTCTCTTCTAAAAGAGGAGTTTCTATGAAATGAAAACCATACTTTTGTGCCACATCTGTCGCTGTATTTATGAAGTAAGTAAAACGTTCATAATCCTCACTTAAAATATCATTCATTCCTCGAAGAGACTTAACCATTTGTATCCTTTATATATATTAGTGTAAGGATAGCATTTTTTAACTTTTATTCTGATGACAACCTCTTTTGAAGCCAAAAAACAGTAGAATAAATCAATAAAAATACAGGAATATATATGTCATTTGCATCTTTTAACCTTTGTCAAAAAATATTAAAATCAGTAGAAGAAAAAGGTTTTAACACTCCAACTGCAGTTCAAAATGAGGTGATACCTTTAGTCTTGAATAAAGAAGACATTGTTGTACGAGCACAAACGGGAAGTGGTAAGAGTGCTAGTTTTGTCCTCCCAATACTCCAAATGTGGAGCGATAATAGAGATAGTGCTAAAAAAGGGAAGATTAAAGTTCTTGTTTTAACTCCTACAAGAGAACTTACGATACAAGTGGCTTCTGCATTTGAAGAATTTGGAGCTAATCTAGCAAAAAAACCTCAAGTAATTAGTGTTGTTGGTGGAGAGAAGATTAGTGATCAACTTTTTGACATTCAACAGGGTTGTGATATTTTAGTGGCGACAAGTGGGCGTTTTGTAGACTTGTTAAGTAAGAAACAGATGAACCTTTCTCATTTAGAATTTTTTGTTTTAGATGAAGCGGACAAGATGCTTGGAGAGGGTTTTGAAGAAGAGTTAGACCTCATTTTAGAAGCTATACCTAAAGAGAGACAAAATCTTATGTTCTCTGCAACATATCCAAAAAAGATGCAAGCAATAGTCTCTAAAGTATCTCTAAACGCGAGGGAAGTTACATTAGAATCAACACCAGTTGTTGAGCTGATTCAGCAAAGAGTCATAGTAGTAGATCGTGAAAAACGCGGACCATTACTTCGAGAGTTATTTAAAGAAAATAAGTGGAAATTAGTTCTTGTTTTTATGGCAAATAAGCGTGCAACTGATAACATCGCTGAAAAGTTTAGAAAGTATAAAATCGAGGCAGCATCTTTTAATGCAGACCTAGACCAAGATGTTAGAAATGAAACGATACAAGCATTTAAAGATGCAAAGATAAATATACTATTTGCAACTGATATTGCTGCACGTGGCTTAGACATTAACGATATAGATTGTGTTATAAACTATGACTTACCACGTTCTCCTGCTGATTATATACATAGAATTGGAAGAACGGCTAGAGCAGGGAAGTTGGGAACTGCTATCTCTTTTATAGACCATGAGTCAGAAGAGCATTTTAAACTCATCGAAAAACGAAGTGAAATTAAACTAAAGCGTGAAAGTATAGAAGGGTTTGAACTATATGGAAAAGCTCCTGTAAAAGTAAAAGGACCGGCACCTGTTAAAGGCAAAGGTAAGAGTAAAAAAGATAAGTTAAGAGAACAAAAAGCTTTAGAAGAAGCTAAAAAAATATAAGAAGGATACTTATGACTAATGAAGAAATAGTACAAGAATTTAAAGAGTTTGATAAAGACAAGTATAGCCTAGTGATTTCATCTACAAGTAGTGAGAATAGCCCTCTGACAAACTATGCTCCCTTTGTAAAAATAGGAGAAGACTATTTTGTGAGTGTAAGCTCAAACCTTCCACACTATACAAATATGATTCAAACAAAAAAAGCTCATATCCTCATAATAGAAGATGAGGTAACTGCAGACCATATCTATGCAAGAAAAAGACTCTACTTTGGTGCATCTTGTGAACAAGAAAAAGATACTGAAAAGATTTTTAAGCTCTTTGATGAAAGGTATGGTGATAAACTCTCTTTTTTACGAGAGATGAAAGATTTTAGAATAATCAAAATTACACCAGAAGAAAAAAGCTTAGTACTTGGTTTTGGAGCAGCTTATAAAATGGGTGTAGATGGTAAGCTTATAAATAAAACTATCTCACATAACTAAGAAGGAAAAACTTGATAGAAAAAACCTTACTTGCTATAAATAGTAAAGAAATATTAGAGTTTGAAATTAGCATTAAATCAGTAATTAACTATTGTGAAAAAAATAATATTGAAATTCAATTAGTTAAAGATGTACTTTTCGTTGAGTTTGAGAATAAGTCAATACAAATTACTTCAAAGAAAAATATAGATGAGTCGTTTTCCATATGGGAATGTTATTAGTAATCATTATTCTCTTATTTTTGGAACAGTTTGTGAGAGTTCATGCAATTATGTCTTTAACACATTAGTAAGTGTTTATATAAGTGGGGTCATTCCAAGATATATTTTTCATATATTTCTTTGTAGCTAAATTTTCAAAAAGTATATATAAAAATATGATTAAAAAAGGTATAATTCAATAGTAAAGGAAAATTATGCAAAAAAAACTAATTAGAAAAATACTACTTCTCTCTCTATTGACTATATCTTCGCTATTGCTATCAGGATGTAATCATACAGGTAGCCCAATCCCAGTAACAAAAGTACAAGCGAAATTTAAAAATTATTTCACCATAAAAGAGATCACAGATGCTGTTAAAGAGGCTGCAATAGATCATGGATGGCAAATTTTAGAATCATCAACGAATGACTCAACAACTTTTAATTTAAAAAAATCTTTTCATAAAAGGGAAGTTGTAAGAAACCCAAGAGGTAGACGTTGGGTAAAAACAAAAGTTCACAATGACCTAGTTGTAAATGTTGCAATAGGTGAAAAATCACTTGCGATAATCCTAGTTAAAGATCATAAAAACCATTTATCTAACAACTACTATAAAGAGGATTTTAATATTCACTTAAGAGAGTTAGAAAGAGCAATTTACTTTGAGTTATTACCTCCAGTACTATAGCGATATATCTAAAATTTCTAGTTCTTCTAACTGTAGTAGAGAGTTTATAGTTGATATTTAACTCAACTATAATCAGCTTATTTGCGTCTGTGTCGAAACTCTTATTTTTGTAGGGCTTGTTAGGATATTTTAGATTTTCTAGTATTCGGAGCTATCAAATAGGTATAAATTGTTCCAATAGTGGGCTATAAATATCTATGGTTGGCTATATGAAAGTAATTAAAGTTTCTGCTAGAAGCTGTAAGTCAGATATTCACAAAAATCAATAATTCTTAGTTCTGAGGAATAAAGTACATAACACTTTCAAATATACCTTCCATATAGTGGCGAAGGTAGAGTTTGTAACCCTTCTCAATTGCAAATAATTTTTGAGGAATTTTGTACCAGTCTTCTGCCTTGTGGTAGATACAAATAGCTAGAATAGGTTTGTACTTTTTTATAGTCTCTTTTGCACCATCTATGGCATCTTGTTCAGCACCCTCAATATCTAGTTTTATAAAGTCTACTTTTTCTTTTACTATGTTATCGATGGTGTCGACTTCTACACTCTGTGTACCTTTACCGTAGATAGTTGAGAATGACTTCTCTTCGTTAAAGTACAGAGTCTCTTTTTTATTTGAAATGCCACAGGTAAAGAACTCTATATTTTCATACTCGATAAGCTCGCGCTTAGCTATACGGATATTCTCTAGGATTGGCTCAATCAGCCATATTTTTTTAAAATCAGGGTAGTTTTTTATAATTTGTGTAGCGGTGTCACCGACATATCCACCACCATCTAGGAAACTTATATTTTTTAGTGGAGGAAGTATCTCTTTATCAAAGTACTGTCCATCATGGTCATTGGTAAAGCCTTCCATAAAGTTATAATCAAATGTTATCTTAAAATTAATAACCTTGTTAAAAATCTTTTTAGATTTTTCATCAGCTAAAAGGTCATATACATACTCATACTCTTGCTTGTTATGTTTGTAATCCTCTCTGAAGTCCATGATGAAAGGAGGGTCTACTAAATCAAATGAACTATATTTACAAAGTGAAAGGTAGTCTATATTTTTAAAACCCATACTATCTAGTTTTATTTTTACTTCAAGTGGACTTCCTGTAGCTGTTGAAAGTATAAGAGCATTTTTAGGAACATCATCAATGCAGCGAATTTCTTTTTTTCTTGAGCGCTGTACACGAGTAAAGTCATCAATTATTCCATCAACTTCGACAAATTTTAAAACAGATTTTGTGAGTTTGTTAATGCCTAAAATATATTTTTTCACATCAGTTGCAGAGATAAAGAGTTCAACGAGTTCTTTGTCCTTTTGATTGATATAGTCAAGATTTTGAAGTTTCATTTAGTTTATATTGTTTAATATTTCTTGAGTTATCGCATCTCTACTTTGTGTTGCATCTATCTCTACAAGGTCTATGCCAAGGAGTTTTGTGGCGTCTATAATAGAATCTTGTATACTAAGAAGGTAATCACTCCCACGAAGCTCTATGCCATCAAGTTCTTTTTTGGAAAGTCTATATTCAAGTTCTTTTTTTGTTAAACGCAGAAGAAAAACCTTCTCTGGATAGATACCGTTAGTCGCAAAGTTATTGAGTTCAAGCAACTTTTTTTTATCTATTTCACCTTGAACTAGAGCATAAGCCACCCCACTCACAGCACTTCTGTCTGAGATTATCATTTGTGTGGCTATATTTGGTTCTATAACCTCTTTTATATGTTCAGCTCTATCTGCTAAAAAGAGAAGAAATTCTGCTTTTTTACTTTTAGCTCGAGCAGATAAAACCATCTCTCTTATTTCTATTCCTATGTCAGTCGCTCCAGGCTCTTTTGTGAGTAGAGCATTTGGAAAGTTACTTGAAAGAGCACTTATTTGTGTGCTCTTTCCTGCTGTATCGATACCCTCTACTGCTATATACATGAGTTCATACCACCTATGATAGATTGTACCTCGCAAGGAAGAAGGTGTTTAGTCTTTCCATTGAACTTTAAAAGATTACGCACTATTGAAGAACTTATAAATGCGTTTTTTAGTTTTGGCATTAAATAAACTGTTTCTATACTATCATCCAGAGAGTTATTAAGGTAACCAAGTTGTAGCTCATACTCAAAATCGCTCACAGCACGAAGACCACGAATAAGTACACCGGCTTTATTCTCATGAGCAAGGTCTATAGTTAAGTTGTTAAATCCAACAACACGTACTTTCTCTAGGTCTTTAACAGCTACTTTAGCCATCTCTAGTCGTTCTCGAAGTGTGAACATAGGTTTCTTATCTACGGACTCAGCTACCGCTACAATCACTTCATCAAAAATATGTACTGCTCTTTCTATAATGTCAAAGTGCCCATTCGTAATAGGATCAAAAGTTCCTGGATAAAGTGCTATTTTTTTCAATCTTACTCCCATCGCTTATATAAATTATTTTGTATACCTAAAAGGTCAAACCACTTACCAATAATGAAATTTTCCATCTCATCAAGTGTTTGTTGCTCAGAGTAGTAAGCCATGACTGGAGGTGCTATGATAACCCCAAGAGTTGCTAGTTTTTGCATATTTTCTAAATCAATAGCTGAAAATGGCATTTCACGAGGTGCTAAAATGAGTTTTTTTTGCTCTTTTATCATTACTGCTGCACATCGTGTTACCAAGTTGTCTGAGATACCACAGGCTATTTTAGCAAGGGTATTCATAGAGCATGGTGCTATAAGCATGGCATCTGTTCCAAATGAACCAGAAGCTATACTCGCTGAGATGTCTTTATCGCTATGTGTTGTGATACTACTTTGCATCTCTTTATCTAAAACAATATGAGAGTTTTTAGACATTATAAAATGTTTTTCGATGGTGTTTGGAAGTAGTTTAAGTGTTTTTAAACCTAGATTTACACCGCTTGCACCACTTGTAGCTATAATTAGTTTCATTATTTGATTTCCACCTTATTTCTTCCCGTTACTACAGCTTTATTTTTTTTACCATTGGTGCTTGTAATATAAATACTCTCACCGTAACGACCATTCTGGTTTGCCTCGGCGATAAATGATATATCCATGTTTGAGTGATTTAAGGAAACGGTAACCTTAGAACCACGTTTAACTAAATCCAGCCCTGTAACATCACGCAAAGTGATGACAGCGTCTTTTCTGATATTGTGTTTACTCTGAAGCTGAGCCTTTTGAATATCCTTAACGGGTAAAGCCTTAAAAGTATCCAGCATTATACTGTTTTTTACACAGTTTCCATTAAACAATTCCTCGTTCATTATTATCTTTTTTCTTGCTGTATAGACGGTTACTTTGGCTTTGATAGTGTAGTTGAAAAATATTTGTCTGTGACTTTTTGACTTTATATAAACTACACCACTATTTTTAAGATGACTTTTTGACTGTATACCTACCGTGTACTCTTTTGGAAGTTCTTCCAAATAACCACGAGGGTTTACAAAGATAGAGTGAATGTCAATGCCTTTATACTTTTTTTTATAAAGCTTCTTGAGCCATTCTTTGATGACAAGCATTTTAACAGGACTTTTCTTAGTGAAGGTGACATATTTTCCCTTGGGAATAAAACCTTTAAATCCATGATGAAAAAGGAGGTTTACCAACTCCTTGGACTTCATTTTTTTTGAGTACTTTGAGAGGTCTATTTGAGCTAGCTTGATATCTTTTGAAATACTAGGGATTAAAAGTGAAAGATTGATGTCATGGTTTTTTGTATAGTAGTTGGTTTCTATTATCCCAGAAAATAGAGATGTAAGAGATAAATATGTAAGAAGTATAAGTTTTATTAACATTTGCAATTTTAACATATTTTTTGTTTTTTAGAACATAATCAGAAGAATTATTAAATAGGAAAGGTTAAGGGATTGTTGAGATCATCCCTTGTAAAAATAAGGGATGATGCATATCTATAATGTTATTTAAGGGATAACATTTGATGTGTCAAAGGCTATTCCAGAGACATTATTCATCGTTAGCCATAGTTTCTTTAACTCATGTCCAGCAGGAAGAGTGATTTTAAATACATAAAACTGCATACCATCATATGTACTTGTTACTCGTATAGATGTAGGTACAGTTTCTAATCCATTCATATCAAGTATCCATGGAAGATTTGAACGTGTACTCACTAAATACATATCTACTGTTCCAGCTGAAAAATTAAAGTTCAGATAGTCTGAGCTATAAAAATAGGAGTGGGTAGCCGTTTGCATCCATTGTAAATTACTTAGCCACTCTGGCATGTTAGACCATGTTTCATTAGTTTTCCAAGGATTATAAACTAATCCCGATGTATGAGCACCATTTGAGTAATCCTGCTCACTCCATTCAGATGGAAGACCAGTAAATACCTGAGTCATAGGTACAACTACAACAGGAGGTTGGACAACAACGGGAGGCTCTTCTACAACAATTGGTGGCTCAACAACAACTGGAGGTTCTTCTACTACTACAACAGGTGGTTCGACTATAACTGGTGGGTCTAGCGGAAGGACAGGGTTAACATTAGATGTGTCAAAGGCTATTCCAGAGACATTATTCATCATTAACCACAGTTTCTTTAACTCATAGCCTGCTGCAATTGTAAGTTTAAATACATAAAAATTCATACCTTCATATGTACTTGTTATTGGTGTAGATATAGATACGGCTTCTAATCCATTTATATTAAGTGTCCCTATAAGATTTGAACGTGTACTCACTAAATACATGTCTACCGTTCCACTTGAAAAATTAAAGTTCAGATAATCTGAGCTATAAAAATAAGAGTGGGTAGCCGTTTGCATCCATTGTAAATTACTTAGCCACTCTGGCATGTTAGACCATGTTTCATTAGTTTTCCAAGGATTATAAACTAATCCCGATGTATGAGCACCATTTGAGTAATCCTGCTCACTCCATTCAGATGGAAGACCAGTAAATACCTGAGTCAGATCAACAGTCTGAGGTACAACTACAACAGGAGGCTCTACGGGAATAACAACTGTACCGTTTTTATCCACTGGATCTGTAACTGGTGGTGGTGTTGGTTCAGCTAGTGTTACTACTTCTTCTGGTTCTGAACCAGAAATATCAAAGGCAATTCCATCTGCATCTTGCATTAGGTAATGTAAGTTTCCAAGACTGTAGCCAGCTGGAATCGTCACTTTATAAACCTTATAAGGTGAAATATTATCAATAGAATTAAAAGTAGAATTCATAACACTTACTGTTTCACCAGTGTCAACTAAAGAGTAACCTTCATAATTCCAAGTTATATATAATGAGTTAGACACAATATACATATCAATAGTTCCTTCCTCAAATATAAAGTCAAAGCGACTTGTCCAGGTAAAGTTTGCAGAACTTGGCACATGCATCCAGTTTAAATTACTTAACTCATCAGACATACTATCCCATACTTTGTTACTATTGAAACGACTTAATGTATCACCCTTATATGCTCCATTACTATAATCTTTTTCCCAAAGTAAGGGAAATCTATCAATAATATCAATCAAAGATGATGGTGCCGGTGGATTGAGTACATCTTGGACAAGTGGATCATTAATAGTTTCATCAATTCCTGCACCTGTGATTTGTGTAACATCTGGAATCTCTTGGACTAATGCTGCTTGAGAAATATTTGCTAAACCATTTTGCATAAACTCATCAATGTAAGGTTGTAGTGTTTGTAACATTTGACCAAAGGCTTGAGCTGCATCTGCATATTCTGCAGCTACTTGACCTAAAGCTTGAGAAATTGATCCCATTAGAAACTGCATAAAGGCCTGCATTGTTTTTTGCTCATCAGGAGCATCCACTGGTAAGTTTTGAATATAATATGTAAATGCTGCCATAGCAAACTTTTGGGCATATGGTAGGTATCTATCGGCAGGAATTATAATAGCAAAATCAATAAAGTTTTGAGTATAGGCACCAAAACCTTCTGTTTCTATGCCTTGTAACATTCCTTGTGCAATAGCATAAATATTATAATTTCCTTGAATAGGATCATCAACAACTAAACTACCATCAGCTGGATTTCTTTGCTGTCCTAAAAAGATATGATCCATTAATGCACCGAGCATTGGTGTATCGACTTGTTCCATAGCTTCAATAAACTGTTTAGTTGAAGATGAATATTGAAACAACGAATAAAATAATTTTTCATTAGCTAATTCATTTCCATCACCATGATTTGTTGTACCATCATCAGCTACAGGAGCACCCGTATTTAAAAGTAGGCGAACAAAGTTGTTATAACGTGAAGCTGGTTGAGGGTTTATGAAATATGTCGGAGCATACCAGTTCATCATTATAGCTAGACGTTCAGTAGTCTGTTTTGAAAGTGTCATTGCAACACTCATTCCATAGTATAAAGGAGCATCTATATTTTGAAAAACAAAATGTGCCATATTTGGTTGTTCATATGCCAACTGCATAAATAGTTCGCCAAATTCTTTATCATATTTCAGATAGGGAATCATCTGTTTAGTAATACCCCAATGTGAACTTAATACACTAATCATAACCTTCGTTAATATAGGAAATCTCAATGAAAGGCGTAACATAGCCTTAGTCATTGTTCCACTAAGAAGCATTACCTTAAAGGCTTGTGCTAGGACTGCATTCATAATTGTTTTAGGGATACTAATTAGTATTTTCATATAAGTAAAAGGATTAAACATTTTGAAAAAAGAGCCAAAAAAACGTTTTGTAATTTTACCTTCAGAGTTAATGCTGTACGGACTAGTATAAAGGGGTAATGAACGAGTTGTTAAATCACTTGCAACTCCTATTGTGCCTGCACCTGCTTCATAATAACCCGCTACAAAGGCTTCATTAAACTCTGCAATACTTGTACTATCAAATTGTATTTTATCTTCTTGCGAAAGTTTCCCCGCATCAACTACATAGGTTTTAAAATAGTCATAAGCAGCATTTGGCTTTAAGATATTACCCTCTGCACTACTTAAGTCATCTGTCCCCAATGTGAAAATAACATCAGCTAAATGATATTCGTTAATAGTAATATTACCTGATGAAAGTGCTCTTGAAGTAGAGGAACCTGTAAGACCATTTGCCGAAGCAGCTTCAAGTGTTGCTTGAATATTAGCAACAGTTGCATTTATACTTGTATTCATCTCTTGCGTTAATTCTGTGGTAATTATCCCAGCTTCAATAGGATTAAGCGATGAAGAATCACCGTTTGCAGCATCATTAGCTGCTATTTTAATCGCTTCTACTTCTACTAATTTAGCTAATACATTATCTTTCTCTGCACCAGCAGCAGTGAACTTAAGCTTGAATGTAGTAAATGCCGCTTCTGCACTTGTTTGTGCTGCTAAAGCTGCAGTTTCATTTACATCGTTGAATGCTTGCACGGCTGTCGCTTTTGCATCAGTGACTAAAGCAGCCGCTGCTTGGGCTTCGCTTAAAAGACTTAGTGCCTCAGTTGCACTATTGTTGGCATCAGTCACTATAGTTCCCAAATCATAAGCTGAGTTTAATGTGAAAATAGTCGCTAATGCTTCGCTTACCACAGATGTATTTACATCTGAAAGTTGCGCGGATACATTTGAGTCAAGTTTACTTATAGTTGTGACTATTGCTTGAATTCTAGCTACCTTAGCATCTAATGCTAGATTTGCCGCTACTGCTAGTTCTGCTGTGATTTTAATTGTTTGTGCATTTTGAAGTGCTGCTAGTGCAATACCAGCTTGTAGTTGTGCTTCGTTTTTATATACTATAGATTGGTTTACATCTGTACTATTAGTATCATAAAGATCTTTGGCTGCTTGAAATGCTGCGATTGCGGCATCTGCTGCTACTTGAGCCGTACTGGCATTTGCATCAGCTAAACTTAGAGTAATACTTAAGTTAGCAATTGTTCGAGTCGCATTTGCATCTTTTGCTGCTAGAGTGGCAAAAAAGTTTGCAGTCTGTGTGTTTGCATTGATTTGCGCTTGAGCGATACCTGCTGCCGCATCGGCTGCTGCTTGTTCAGCCGCCGCTATCGCTACCTCTAAGTCCTGTGCATTCTTTGCCGCTAGTGCCGCTGCTTCTGCCGCATCTTGTTCTGCTATCGCTGCAAGCTTTTCAGCTAATGCTTGAGCTTCCGCCGCTGCCGCTTCAGCTTCTCTTAACTCTGCTTCTATTGATATGAGTTTTTCTTGTTCAGCTGCAAGTCTAGTTGCAAGTGCTGCCGCTTCATCTGCTGCCGCTTTTTCTGCTGCCGCTTTTACCGCTTCTACTTCTGCTGCAAGTTGTTCATCATAAGCCGCTTCTTGCTCTTCTGCTGTTGCTTGTGCATCTGCTAAAATTCTATCTGCTTCAGCTTTTGCATCTATTGCCGCTTGTTCCGCGGCTGTTTGGGCTACATGAGCCGTAATTATTGCTGTTTCTTTTTCTTGTTGAACTAGTTGGAGTCTTTCAATCTCATCTAATGCAGCTTTATTTTCTAATGCTAATGCAGCTGCATCTATAGCTGCTTTTTTTAGTGCTGCTTCAAGAGTAGTATTTAATTTCGTAATAGCCGCATCCATTTTAGCTGCTGCATCTGCTGCGCTACCAGTTGATATCGTAGCCTGAGCACTATCCGCATCTCTTACTGAACTCTCAGCAGATGTTTGAGCAATTACTTTAGCTGTAACTCTAGCTACTTGATTATCTACATAAACTTTATCTGCAGCTGTTTTTATAGCGGCTGTAATCTTATCAGAGTCAAGAGTAACAACTCCTGTTGTTGTTGCTCCGTTGAAATTCGCAACTATCGAGTCAAACACTATATTCATAGTGCTGTTTACATCTGTACTCGCATCTGCACCAGCAACTGTTACTGTAGCTGCATGAACTAAAATCTGTAATTGAGCTTGCTTTGCTAGTACTGCTTGAGAGTTTGCATCCGCAAGACTGAGTGGATTAAAGCTAGTTAGATTTACATCTACTAGATCTGTTAGACCTAGTGCCGCTTTAATATCTGCTTCCGCGTTTTGGGCACTCTTTCCCTGTGAAACTAAAGACTGAATTGCTGAAGTAAGTGGTGTTATCATACTAGATCCAGCAGGAGCTTTTAACATTCCCGTAAAAGAAGTACCTGTAGAGTTGTCAATACCACCAACGACTAAAAGTGGCCCCGTTGCAGTAGTTTCAGGTATGCTAAATCTACCTTGATTATCCGTTATAGCACTTGGCTCACCAGTATTACATGCATTGTTTTGATTTACATCAATACATACCGTTGATCCAACTAGTAAACCATCCATGGCTGTACCACTAAAGGCTTGAGAAACTGCACTAATTCCTTCGTCGCTTGACCCGCCACTACACCCAGTTATACTTAGTAAAAGTGCTGTACTAAGTGATAATAGTGTTAATTTTAAATTAAAAGTGTCCATTGAAATTATCCTTTTGAATTTTAAATATCTACTACCATAATACACCTTGATTACATAAGCTAAGATTATAAATAGCTTTACTGATATTTTTTAGGGCATTAAGAGAAATTATGAGAAAAATAGTAACGTTTATATGATTTTAAAGGGATTTAAATGTTTAATTGAGGTTGTTTAATGTAAGACTCTTCTCCAGATACCTGAGGCACATAACTGCTCAAGGTGTGCTGCTGTATTCCTACCCTGACACATTATCCTAAGCGACCATTGCACTAAAAAGTAATTGTCGCAACTGCACTTTTTACAGCTGTAAGATAAGCACTATACTCAAATGAAGTATCTGATGCACTTCCTTTTACTGAGTGTGCTGATAATTTAATGGCAGCATAATCAGTAGAAGCAATAGCAGATGCTATAGTTTCTAAAATTACTCCAGTCTCTTCTAAAAAACTACCTATTAACATGGGTATGTGTTTTGCTTTGAGTCCAATAGAAGCTGCCATGTCCTCATGATTAAGGTCTGAGTAGTTGGGGTTTGTGATTGGCATACTGAGTTGATATATATAATAGTTGCATTAAAAAGTGAAGCACAAGCATTTGTAGATAAATATAAACTTGAGAAGTCAAGACTTAGTGGGTTTCTAGTTTTTTCAAATGCTACAATGAAACTTATAGTAAGTGGTGTAGGAGTAGGTTTTGCGAGAGATGCAACTCAAACATTTATAAATCACTATGATATTACAGATGATGATATTTACCTCAATGTTGGTATTTGTGGGGGCGATAAAAACTATGAAATTGGTACACTTGTAGAAGTTGGAAGTGTTACTTATGAGGGCATAAAGTATACTCTCAAAGAAAATAAAAAACAGATACATACCCTTGATGAGGAAACCCCTCTTTTTCTGAAATAATTAAATCTATAAACTATAACTTTTACACCTAAAATTAAGTTCTATTATGTAATACTATTTTTATGGAGAATTTTTTGAAACATATTTTTTTAATTATATTACTAATAATACAAGTTTGCTTTGCAAATGATAATTACTATTACCAAAACAACAATAAAGTGCTTCTCGAACCGAGTATTAGTATTGCTAGGGATAGTTCAAGTATAGATTATTATACAAATGAAAAAGGGATAGTTTTAGGAGTAACCGACACATTAATTGTAAAATTTAAATATGAACGCAATTTAAATAATTATCTAAATGAATTTAATTTGACACTCATAAAGCGTTTAGGTAATGGTCTTTATCTATTAAAGGTAGAGAATAAGAACCTCACAATAGATATATCAAACAAATTAACCCAGAAGGTTGATATTAAATATGCTCATCCTAATTTCATTAAAAATATAATAAAAAGATAATACTTTGAAATATATAATATTATTGATAATTTCACTATTTATTATTGGATGTGGTAACGGTTCAAATAATAATACCGAGATAAAAGTAGAAAACGAACCATATTTTTACCAACAGTGGTATTTAGATATTAATGAAGCTTTTTATTTAGAAAATGGGATTAACAGTGAAGCACATATCCATCCTTCTGATTTATTAACACAGCTTTCTGGAGATGGAATTAAAATAGCTGTCATCGATGATGGATTAGATGTAACTCATGAAGATTTGCAAGGTACAATAACTAATACATATGATGTAGCAAGTAAAACTTCCAATGTAACACACAATAATCCAACTGATTCTCATGGTACAGCTGTAACTGGAATAATAGGTTCAAGCATAAACTCTAAAGGCATTGCTGGTATTGCTCATAAATCTGAAATTATTTTTTTAAAATATAAGGAACCATTGGATGATAATAATACTATAGAACTTTTTAATAAAGCTGAAGAGTTTGGTGCAGATATAATAAACTGTTCATGGGGTACTTATTCTGTATCTGATGGAGTAAAAGATAAAATTGTAGATTTGGCAATTAATGGAAGAGGTGGTAAAGGTACCATTATCGTCTTTGCAGTTGGAAATCATAACAGAGATATGGGAAATGATGAATCAGCAATACCTGAGGTCATTTCAGTTGGTGCAACAGATTCGGAAAATTTAAGGGCATGGTATAGTAACTATGGTAATTATCTTGATGTTCTTGCCCCTGGAGGGTACTATAATGGTATAACAACTTTAGACCCTATGGGAAGTGATGGTATTGCATCTCTAGATGAAAACTACTTACTGTATGATGACTTTAACTCCTTTGTAGGCACATCAGCATCAGCACCTATAGTTAGTGGAATTATTGCCCTTATGCTAGAAAGAGATTCTAATCTTACAAGAGTAGAAGTGGAAAATATACTAAAAGATAGTAGCGACAAAATTGGAAATGTAGCTTATATAAATAGTAGAAATGATTACTATGGGTATGGAAAAGTTAATTTATCTAAGATTATTGAACGGGTAGATACGTTCAATAATTGAGTTTGATATCTTTTACAATAACTAGGGATTCAAAGTGAGAGATTAACATCATTGTTTTTTGTATAGTAGTTTTTTCTATTGGTCGACAAATAAGATATGTGAGAGATAAAAAAGTTAGAAGTATAAGTTTGAAAATATATAATCTAAAAGGTTTTCCCGTACCATTGGGACGGGGGTTGTTCACTAAAAAATAGTGTTAATTTCCTGCATATTAGGAAATTAAGCGAATTTTAGTGACTGTTTTTAGTGCTGTTTATATTCTGTAGTGGTTGAACGGTTCATATTACGACTTAACATATAAAACTCTAAATTTAGTATTTGATATTCCTGATGTTTCATTAATTAACTCAAAACTTAACTCTTGCATACCATGTATCAAAAATAGGGAGATATCATCATGTGTAAGTGGCCATGGTGGACCATCATTGTTACCAGTGTGTTGATGAGCTACGATAAGTAACTTACCGTCTTTTGCTACTGTATCTACCACTGCGTTTATCATTTTTTCTCTAAACTCTACAGGTAAGGATTGAATAGTGAGTGCTTCAAATACAAAGTCGAAATTTTCATAGTACTTCTTAGGCATGTCAAATATATCTTGTTTCTCAAAATTAATTTTAGAATCACTGAATCTTTTTTGTGCTAGGTCAAGTGCTGTTTGAGAAACATCTATGGCTACTACGTCATAACCTGCATTATCAAGTGCATAAGCGTCATCTCCTAAACCACAGCCGATAACAAGAGCTTTTCCCTTATGCTCTTTTTCGTCGGCTAAGTAAGTTTGTAGTAATGGATTTACATCCTGTCTCGCCCATGGGATATTGTCATGATTATTTTCATGTCTTTTATATAAATCATCAAACCAGGCACTAGCTTTGTTGTGTTCTTTCATTTATTTATCCTTTTGTTTTAAATACGGTTTCATTGCAGCACTTGTATATTTTATAACATTTTGAACTGACAATGCATTTAACTCTTGCCCTATAGTATGTAAAAATGAACTGTAAAATTGCCAAGACAGAGATATAGAGTCTACAAGAAAGTCTATATCTTGTTCATCGCTAACAATAAGCTCTTCAATTATTATAAGGTTATTCATAACTTGTCTTATGCGTCTGCGGTGAGCAATGTTATCTTTTATGTAAATATCTTCTAACTCTGAATCACGAGAGAAAAGAGAAAGCATCTCTTTAAAAAAGAATCGATACTTCCACTGGATTTCTATAAGTAATGTCTCGTGTTCGCGTAAAATAGTTATAGATTTTGGAAGCTCTTCTGCTGGAAGCTTAGTCTCAGTTCTCATTTTAATATAAAGTAATCGCACAATCTCTTCACGATTCTTATAATGATAGTGTAGATTCCCCGGACTTATTCCCATCGCTTTTGCAATATGATTTGTAGTGGAGGCTTGAGTCCCTAGTTCATTGAAAAGTTCACGAGCTGTTTCTAAAATATCTTCTTTTCTTGACATTTCAACTCCTTATATTGAAATTATAGTGTAGTTACACTAGTCTGTCAATAAATTTTATAATTCTGTTTAGTGACCTAGGTAAAGCTATTTGTTGATTATATATAATATGTAAATTATACTATTAGAGTCATTACACTTTACATTGTATTTTTATTGATATATAATTTTAGTGTAATTGCACTAAAGTACCAGGTGCAAACAAAAATAAAAGGATAGAAAATGAAATTAGTTCAAAGTTTAGCGTTAAGCACGGTATTAGGTTTAAGTTTTTTAAATGCGGCAAACTATAGCGTTGACGTAAGTCATTCAGACATAGCGTTTAAAGTAAAGCATATGATGATTAGTAACGTAAAAGGAAGCTTCGAGAGGTTTAGTGGTACCTTTAGCATAGATGAAAAAACAAAACAGTTTTCCTCAATAGATGGAACGGTTGAAGTTGCTAGTTTAACTACGATGGAAGGAAAAAGAGATGGACACCTTAAAAGTAAAGATTTTTTCGACGTAGCTAAGTATCCACAAATGCATTTGAAATTTCTTAAGCAAAGCAATGACAAAGTAGAGTTTGAGTTAACTATAAAAGATGTCACTAAAGTAGTAACTCTTGATGTTGAAGAAATTAGTGGAACTGTAAAAGATCCATGGGGATATACAAGATTGGCGTTTGAGCTTCACGGAAAAATTAATCGTAAAGATTTTAATATGAACTTTAATGAGCTATTGGAAGCCGGTGGTTTACTTGTTGGCGATACTGTAAGGTTTGATATAGTTATCGAAGGAATTCAAGCTAAATAAACAATACTAAGGAGTAGGATATGAACAAAGTAGACAGTCCTAAACGACGAACTTTTCTTACATTATGTCTGTCTCTTTGAGAGTGTAAACCTAACTGTGTAAACCCACCTAGTATTCCTAAATCAGTTAGTGTATTTTGACATAATTTCACTGAAAAATATACAAAGTTGAGGATAAATCTCAGGCCAGTTTCTAATACTAGACATATTCCACTTTTCTTGTTGCTCCTGTGTAGCAAGATACATAACCTTAAAAGCTGAGTCTTCAGTAGGAAAAGAGCCTTTAGATTTAGTCTTTCTTTTTATTGTTGCATTGACAACCCCATACCACTATGGAGTTTCACAATATCACGAACCTGTTTCATAAATATAATCCTCATTACTAACACCTCTGTAGTATGTGGTTTTGGTTCTTTTATGCTATTTGTTGATTAATATTAGGTGCGAAAGTTAAGTAAAGTTTATAATCTTGCTGTTATTTTACCTATATATGTTATTATTATATAAACTCTAGGAGAATGAATGGCCTTAATCAAAAAAGTTTCTATATATGCAGAGAATATTGAAGCACTAAATGAAAATATTAATTTAATAGAACTAGAGAAAGATGCTATTTTAGGTGATTGGCTTAAAAATAAAAATGTTCTAAGTGTTCTTCAATTTTTTTCAATTGATATTGATGATTTTGAGACTTCATATGCCTGTAAAATATTTGATCATTTTATTGATGTTGTCAATAAGCAAGCAGAGATGGGAGTTTGTCTTCCAATAGTAAATTTTTTAAAATTTTATAATTCAAAAAATATTGAGTCCGCAGACCTGTATATATTGTTCGCTGGTTTACGAGAATCAATTATTAGTGTCTTATTTTTAAATAATTTAAATAATTTAAATAAATTTGAATTATACAAGGATGTGTGTTATATATTTGATGAAAATTTTGAGAGAATGCTCAGACTTTATACAAGAACTAGCCTGCAGGTTGAGGAAGAACTGAAAGAGCATAAAGAGATTTTTAATCAGTATAATACTGCCCTTGATAAAAGTGCTTTAGTATCCAAGACTGATATACACGGAATTGTTTCTTATACGAATCAGAAGTTTATAGAAACTAGTGGCTATAGTGAAGAAGAGCTAATTGGCAGTAATCATAATCTGATTAGACATCCCGATATGAAAGATGATTCCTTTAGTGAATTGTGGGAAACCATAACGACGGGTAATGTATTTAGTGGAAATATCAAAAATAAGACGAAAGATGGAACAGTATATTATGTTGATATAACTATTCTTCCACTTTATGATATTGATAAAAATGTAAAAGAGTATTTATCTGTAGCAAATAATGTAACAGAACTTATTCAAGCAAGAAATATAGCTATACAAGCTGAAAAATCTAAAGATATTCTTCTTGAAAAACTCAAAGATTCTAATAAAAATCTTGCAATAGAAACTGCTAAAGTATCTGATTTGAATACTAATTTAGAAGATAGGGTTCATGAAGAAGTTGAAAAAAATAAAATACAGTATGAGCACCTTGTAAAACAGTCTCGCTTGGCTCAAATGGGTGAGATGATTAGTATGATAGCTCATCAATGGAGACAACCTCTCTCAGCAATAAGTGCAACTTCTATGACCATAAGTTTAAAAGCTGACCTAGATAAACTGGATACAGAAACAGCTAAAGATCTCTCGGGTAAAATCTCGACCTATGTACAGCACCTAAGCAGTACGATAGATGATTTTAGAAATTTTTTCAAACCAAATAAAGAGAAAAGTATGAGTACTTACAGTGAGCTCATTGAAAATGTTTTAAGAATTGTAGATCCTTCTTTAAATAGCTTTAATATTAAAATAATTCAAAATCAAAACTGTGAAGCTAAGTTTTATGCTTATCCCAACGAGATAAAGCAAGTAATCTTAAATCTCATCAAAAATGCTGAAGATATGTTAGTAGAAAAAAAGATAGAAGAACCCTGCATCACAATAACAACTTATCAAGAGGATGATAATCTTGTTTTAGAGATTGGAGATAATGGAGGAGGAGTACCAGAAGAACTTTTAGCTAAGATTTTTGACCCTTATTTTTCAACAAAAACTAATAAAGATGGGACAGGTATTGGCCTTTATATGTCAAAAACGATTATAAATGAGCATTGTGATGGCTTATTGTCAGTGTCAAATAATGCCCAAGGTGCCATTTTTAAAATACAACTAAAGGGAAGCCATGAGTAATATGTCCGATATAATTAAATTTTCTAAAACACTTAAGCTTTTGTATGTCGAAGATCATAGAGAAGCTAGAGACGCTATGCTGCAAGTGCTTAATGAATTTTTTGATGACATAACAATTGCATTTGATGGCGAGGATGGTTTGGACAAATTTCAATCTAATAAGATTGATCTAATTATAACAGATGTAAATATGCCAAAAATGGACGGTCTTCTTATGGTAGAAAAAATAAGAAGTACTACTACTACTAATACAAAAATACCAGTAATTGTACTTTCTGCTTTTAATGAAACAGATTATTTTTTACAAAGTATTCGAATTGGAGTAGAAGGGTATCTTCTAAAACCTATAGAACTAGCACAATTTATGAATATTTTAAACAAGGTTGTTTCAAGGCTAATGCTAGTCGAAGAGTCTAGAAAAAATGAAAATATATTAAAACAATATAAAGAAATAACTGATAAAAGTTCTATTGTCTCTATTATTGGAGTAGATGGTAAAATCAAATATGCAAATGATGCTTTTTATGCCATGTCTGAGTATACAAAAGAAGAAGTTATTGGTACGCCTTATAACTCTATTGAGAATTACAGTGGAGGTAAAGTAGTTGGTGAAACTATTTTTAACACTTTACTCGTTCAAAAAGAAATATGGCAAGGTATACTTCAATTTACTTCTAAGAATGGTAAAGTTAATTACTTAAAGACTACAATAAAACCAATAACTGATAAAGAGAATAGTATTGTAGAATTTATTGTATTGAGAGATAATATCACTGAAATAATGAATCCAAAAAAACAACTACTTGATGCCATTAAAAACTTAAAAGAGCCTGTGGTTGTATATATAAAGATAGAAGAATTTCATACCATAGAAGAATTTTATGATCATGAAACTGTAGAAAAAATTCAAGATAAAACTAAAAAATATTTACAAGATGCTATAAAAGGCTATTGCAATATTAGCAAAGTATATAAACTTGGGAATGGAGAGTATGCAATGACAAGTGAAAAAGCCTTGTGTATGCCTCAGAAGAAAGCTTTCATATCAAAACTTAAAGAATTTCAAGCATTAACACGAAATAATAAGGTAAATATCGGTGTAGTTGATTACGACATATCAATCATCATTAGTGTTGCCTTTGAAAATGATAATATTTTTCAAAGTGCTAAACTAGGAATCAATGAACTCCTAAAGAGTAAACAAAACTTTATCATAGCCAACGATTATGCTCGGAAAGAACACGATAAAGCAGAAAAAAATATGCAAACTATTTCAATGGTAAAAGAGGCTATAGATAATAATAGAATAGTTTCATACTACCAAGCCATTATAGATAACAAAACTCAAAAAGCTGTCAAGTATGAGTCACTTGTAAGACTGATAAAAGACGATGGAGAAGTTTTATCACCTTATTTCTTTTTAGATGTAGCAAAAAGAGGTAAATACTACTCTCAAATCACAGATATCGTTTTAATAAACTCTTTTAACGCACTCAAGTACACAGATACCGATATTTCAATAAATTTATCGGCGATAGATATTGAAAAAGAATCTACAAGAGTAACTATATTTAACTTGTTGTCACAAAATAGTGAGAAAAGTCATAGAGTAGTTTTTGAGTTACTAGAAGATGAAAGTGTTAAAAATATGCAAACTATGAAAGAGTTCATCAGGGATGTAAAAAAGTTTGGAGTAAAGATAGCTATAGATGACTTTGGAACTGGTTACTCAAACTTCGAACGACTTCTTGATTATCAACCAGATATATTAAAAATTGATGGATCACTTGTAAAAAACATAGTTACTGACCCTTATTCTCTTAATGTACTTGAAACTATCATCACATTTGCAAAAAAAGAAAAACTACAAGTCATTGCCGAATTTGTTGAAAATGAAGAAATATTTAACATTATAAATGCCCTTGGTATCGACTTCTCGCAAGGTTACTATTTTGCGAAACCAGAACCACTAGAATCCATAAGTAAGTAAATCAAGTAGTCCTTTTGGCTATAAAATGACAGATATAGAGCTGATTCTAACACGATAAAATAGTATTTATAATATAATACAGATGAAATTTTTATAAAGGTATTTTATTTATGAATAGCATTAGCTTTCTCGTTAAACTTTTTTTACTGTTTCTTCTTCTTATTGAGACATTTAGAACCATCTTTATAGTTTACTATTGGGATAAACTTCAAGTAGCTAGTTCTCCTTTAACAGAGACACTTCTTTCTTATGTAAATGCGATGAGTTTAGATATAGCAACTGCCTCGATTTTAGTCGTCATTCCATGGTTACTACTGAGTATAAACACTCTTTTTTACTCGTGTTTGATTAAAGTACTTTTATTTATATATACATTTAGTATTATCATTTTTTCTACATTTATATATATTGCAGAACTTGGAATATATAATGAATGGGAAGAAAAACCTACTTTTAAAATTTTCACTTACCTCAAGCATCCAGATGAAGCAATAGCTTCAAATCCTTTAGTTTATACACTTATGCTGAGTGCTATTTTAATCATTTCACTTTGGGCTTTTTATAAATTGACTCGTCGTGTTTACAGTACTTATAACTTAAATGTGAAAATAAACTATAAAGTAACAGCTTTTTTTATTCTAGTCTTACCAATAGTTATATTTTTGGGGGCTCGTGGCGGTACGAAAGAGATACCAATCTCACAAAGCAGTGTCTATTTCTCCAAACACAAGGTTTATAACGATGTTGCAATAAGTACTGTATATAATTTTTTGCACAGTATCACCGAAAACCAATCAATTATTGATGGAAAAAATTCTTATAAAATAGAACTTGATGAAAAGATTAAAAAGATTATTTTAGATGAACTAATGGCAACGCCACAAGCCTGTGAAAGTGAGAAAATACTTACTATATCACGTCCAAACATCGTTTTAGTAATTTGGGAGAGTCTCGCTGGTGATTTTATTAAAAATGAGAAATACCAAGAAGTTATTCCAAATATTATGAGTATGTCAAAAGAGGGTATTTTATTTACAAAAGCATACTCGTCTGCGACTCTTTCACATGAAGGGTTACCATCGATATTTTCAGGGTGGCCAGCACTTGCTGGAACATATATAACAAACCTTCCTTCGAAATTTTATAAGCTTCCATTTATTACACAAAGTCTTAAATCTGAAGGTTATGCAAGCATGTTTCTTTTTGGTGGACAGCTTCGTTATGGAAACTTGACATCATACATGTATGGAAATGGTTTTGATATTATAGAAGAAAACTCAGATATACAGATGAGTAATGACAAAGAAGGAGTACTCGGCTTTCATGATGGATATATGCTTGAATATCTTAAGCAAAAAACTTCTAAACTTAAAGAACCATTTTTAAGTTCTATATTTACAGTGAGTTCTCACTCTCCATATGATCAACCCATGGAAGATGTAATAGAATGGGGTGTTTCAGATAAAGGCTACTTAAACTCAATCTATTATACAGATAAGTCCATAGGTGAGTTTATAAAAAGTGTTAAGAAAGAATCTTGGTATAAAAACACACTTTTTATTTTTGTGGCTGATCATGCGCACCATACCCCTATGGCTTGGAGTAGGGCAGATAAACATTGGCATCATATACCAATGCTCTTTTATGGGGATGTTATAAAAGAAAAGTATAGAGGTGTTTCTATTGATAAAATAGTTTCTCAGCGAGATATTCCCGCAACACTGCTTTCTCAATTAGATATAGATCACAGTAAGTTTGAGTGGAGCAGAGATATTCTTTGTAAAGGGTATAAAGAAAATGCCTATATTATGAATAAGAATGGTTTTGGGCTCATAACGAATAAAGGTAGTTTGACTTATGACTTAAAAGAAAGTCGAGTTATTTATGAAGATATGAATAGCTCAGGCTTAAGGTTAAAGGGTAATGTTTACATGGAAAAACTACTTCAAACATACTTAGACTATTAAAAGGTATAATATTTATTGTGGTATTATAAGGAAATTATAATTTTGTATAAGGTTTTGTAAATGGATTTAGGTACGGTCATTGGTATAGTTTTAATTGTAGTTCTTTTGATGGGAGCTATGACCATGGGTGTTGGTGTTGGAGCATATATAGATATTCCATCAGTTCTCATCGTTGTTGGTGGTAGTATCGGGGCATTAATGGTTTCGTTTAAGCCATCACAAATGAAGTCTTTTGCAAAGATCTTTATGAAGGCAATTAAGCCAGGTGAAGAAGACACTGGAGAACTTATTAAAAAGCTAGTAGAATTTGCAACAAAAGCAAGAAAAGATGGTATTCTTTCTCTTGAAGGCGATGTTAATAATGAAGAAAATGAGTTTTTGAAAAAAGGCCTTTCGATGGCTATAGATGGAAGTGAACCTGATACTATCCGTGAACTTTTAGAGATAGAACTAGAACAGACAAGTGCAAGACATAACGTGCATAGTGGTATTTTTAAGGAGTGGGCAGGACTTGCTGGAGCAATGGGTATGGTTGGTACACTTATTGGACTTGTTGCAATGCTACTAAACATGGCTGATCCTTCAGCAATTGGTCCATCAATGGCAGTTGCCTTACTTACTACGATGTATGGTGCTATTATTGGAAATGTGTTGGGAACACCAATCTATAATATTTTATCAATTAGAAATAATGAAGAGAGTATGATACGAGAGATGATTATCTCTGGAATTATGTCTATCCAATCGGGCGATGCTCCACGTGTGCTTGAGGCAAAACTTCTTGCTTACTTAGCACCAAATGACCGTGTTAGTCAGTTTGATTAAAAAGAAGATAATAGATGGCTAAAAATAAATGTCCGGACTGTCCAGAATGTCTACCAGGGTGGCTTGCTGCATTTGGGGACTTGATGTCTCTTCTCTTATGTTTCTTTGTTTTACTCCTTTCAATGAGTAGTATGGATACAAAAAAAATCTCTGAAGCAATCGGTTCACTTTCTGGTGCGATGAGTGTTTTAGAGGGTGGAATTAAAACTGAAGTTTCAAGAAGGCGTATCCAAGAATCGACACCAATTGAGGTTCAAGATGAGACAGTTGAAGTTGTGAACCGTGTACAGCAGGCTGCTGCTGATGCGAATGAACTGATGGAACAGTCACAAAACCCTGCTATTTCAGTAGAAGAAGCCCAAGAAGGTTTTGTTATAGAACTTCCCTCAGCACTTTTATTTAAACCTGGCAGTGCAACTATTGAAAACCAAGATTCACTTCTTTTTTTAAAACGTATAGCTTTAATTATAGAAGAATTACCTAATGTGATGCAAGTGAGTGTTCAAGGTCATACTGATAACTCTGGACCAGGAGCAAATAGTCCATTTAAAGATAACTGGGAACTTTCAACTGCTCGAGCTATCTCTGTTTTACATGAACTACTTTTAGACGGTGTGGAACCTAAAAGAATAAGTGCTTCTGGATATGCTGAGCATCAACCAATTTCAACAAATGTAACAGAGAGTGGACGCGAAAAAAATCGTCGAGTTGAGCTTCATTTCTTTGCTAAAAAGAATGAAAATGATGTAAAGATTGACACTTCAGTTCTTGATAAGAATATTGCTAAATAATGATTAAAGTAATTTTACTTCTTCTATCTTTAGCTTCACTTCTTGGTGGAGCAGAAAGTGTTACGATACCTACCATGAATTTTGAGCTGTCTGCTCCAAATTCGCCACAACAGTTAGTATCGTCCCTGAATGTTTTAGTCCTTTTAACACTTCTTTTTCTAGCGCCTTCTATGATATTGGTTATGACTACTTTTACACGTTTTGTTATAGTGTTAGGGTTTTTACGTCAGGCTATGGGAACACAGCAGGTCCCTCCTACACAACTTCTTGTTATGCTAGCAATGATTTTGACATTTTTTGTGATGGAGCCTATTGGCACAAAAGCTTATGAAAGTGGAATTAAGCCATATATAGCAGAAGAAATAGGCTATGAAGAAGCATTTGCTAAAAGTGTCTTACCTTTTAAAAACTTTATGATTAGAAATACTAGAGAAAAAGATTTAGCACTTTTTTTCCGTATTAGAAAGATGGAAAATCCAGGAACTGTTGCAGATGTTCCTCTTTCTATAATTATTCCTGCCTTTGTAATAAGTGAGATGAAAACCGCATTTGAAATAGGTTTTTTGATTTTCTTACCATTCTTAGTGATAGATATGGTTGTTGCCTCTATTCTTATGTCTATGGGTATGATGATGCTCCCTCCTGTAATGATATCTCTTCCATTTAAAATACTTGTTTTTGTCCTCATTGATGGGTGGACTCTTCTTATTGGTAACCTTATAGCGAGTATAAAATGATATGTAAACATTTTGGAGAGTGTGGTGCTTGTCGCCTTTATGAAACGGGATATGATGGGCAATTAAATGAGAAACTCTTACTTAACCAAGAGCGCTTTTCACCTTTTTATAAGGGTGATATAACACTCTTTACTTCACCAGAGGATCACTACCGTTCTCGTAGTGAGTTTAAACTTTGGCATGATGGTGATGATATTCGTTATGCAATGAACCATGTAGATAAAACAAATGTTGTTTTCATCGAAGAATGTCCTCAAGTAAATGAGCATATAGCAGTATTAATGCCAAAGCTCCTTAAAAGTATAGAAGAAAAAAAGATAGGTTTTAAACTCTTTGGAGTTGATTTTTTGAGTTCAAGCAGTGGGGAAATTGTTATTTCCCTTTTATATCATAGAAGATTAGATGATGAGTGGCAGCTTCTTGCTACTCAAATATCTAATGAACTTGGTATTTATATTATTGGACGCTCTCGTAAACAAAAACTAACTATAGGTCAAGATTATATAACTGAGACTCTTAAAATAGACGATAGTAGCTATAAATTTAATTATATAGAAAATAGTTTTACACAACCAAACCCAAGAGTAAATGAGAAAATGCTTTCATGGGCCATAGATAAGTTTTCAACTACAAAAGGCGATTTACTTGAACTATACTGTGGTGCAGGAAATTTCACTATACCATTTGCAAAATATTTTGATAAAGTTTTAGCTACAGAAATAGCAAAATCGTCTATAAGTGCTGCTAAAGAAAATATGCTCTTAAATGATGTAACAAATATAGAATTTATACGAATGAGTGTTGAAGAATTTGTTGGTGCACTTGATGGGGTGCGAGAGTTTAGACGAATGAAAGATATAGATATAAAAAGCTATCACATTAATAGTATCTTTGTAGATCCCCCTCGCAGTGGTATGGATGAAATATCTTGCAAGTTTGCTTCAAGGTATGAGCACATACTTTATATATCTTGTAACCCTGAAACTTTAGTGAGAGATTTAGATATACTGAGTGAAACTCATGAAGTTGAAGATATGGCACTTTTTGATCAGTTTCCATATACTCACCATGTAGAAGTTGGTGTAAAATTAATAAAAAAAGGAAATTTATGAGGTTTTTACTAATATTGATATTTGTAGTTATAAACTACTTAAATGCGGATGAAATACAGAGAATAGAATCTATAGTGAAAGATATTAGTGAACTTAGAGCTGAATATACAGCTTCTCAAAAAGAACTTTTAATAGAAAAAAATAAAAATAAAAGTCTCAATAAAGAAATTCATAGTCTCAAATTAAAACTCAAACATAATAAGGCACAAACTAAAACCAAAAATGTACTAAAGTGTGTTCCCGAAAAGATTATTGTTACAAAGGTTGTTACTAAAACAATAGTAGAAGATAATAAATTCCCAAAACTTCAAATGAAGAGTGATGAAAATATAGAGACTTTTAAAGCAAGTACATTTCGCTTGAAAAATGAGGCTCTCGTCTATGATGCGATTGCTGGAAACGAGATTTATAAATGGGTAGCTAAAACATCATTTACATCAAACCAACAGACAAAGAAATGGATTAAGGTAACTGGTTACTTTACAAAAAAAGTCTGGGCTAAAGCTGTTGAAGAGATGTGGATAGAGAAAGAAAATATTATTAAAAAAGATAAGAAGTAACTCGATTTTATGAAAAAAATTTTAATAATAAGTAATGGTAGTGTAGGCGAACATTTTATAAAAAGAGTAATAGATACTTACACAAGTGAAAATATATACTATATAGTCCAGTTAAAAGCAAAAAAATATGCGGATGTTAACCCTGCCCGTTTTAAGTTTTATGAGTTTGATCCAACAAGTTTGTATAAACTAGCAAATCTTTTAAAGATGGAGTTTATTCAAGTTTTTATTGTAATGGATAATCAAGTTGATGTTGAAAATAGTATTAAAAATATTCGTTCTATTAAAAAACAGATACGCATCATTGTCTTAAATCAGTGGAACATAGAAAATGAAGATGCTAATGTAGTACTTATAAATTCAAAGGAAATAGTATCTTCCCGTTTTTTAGACTATATGCCAAATGTACCCGTAATTGCCCAAAATGTTGGTCTAGGCGAGGGCGAAATAATGGAAGTTCTTGTTCCCTTTGGAAGTTCTTTTGTTTATAGACATATAGGTGCGATTGAACAGAAAAATTGGCGGATAGTTGCTGTTTATAGAAACAGAAAATTAATAATGCCATCTCGCAGACGTATGATACAACCCAATGACTTACTTGTTCTCATTGGAGAAGCTGCTGTTTTAAAGTCTGTTTACAAATCCATAAAACGCGAAATTGGACAATTTCCTGAACCTTTTGGAACAAACCTTCTTCTTTATATAGATATGAATATAGTGAAACACTCAAGTATTAAAGAACTAGTTCGTCGTTCAATTTATGCACATAAACAGTTTAACCATGACTTAGTAATTAAAGTAACTAATCCTTCTTGCTTAGAGCTTTTGCAGTATATTAAAGAGCAGAGAAGTGTGAATATTATTGTAAAAATAGAGTATGATTATGGTGATTTAAAAAATAAATTTCATAATGATATTAAATATTATCATGTTGGATTAGTTATAGTCTCATGTGAAATGTTTAGTGATTATTATGTTAGAAAAGCACTCTATGAAGCCCATGTTCCTGTGATGAAACTTGCTAATCGTAGGTTTTCAACAATCAAAGATGCTTCATTGATTCTTTCTGGAAACAAAGACTTAGAAAAAGTCTCTGCTACTGTTTTTGATATCTCCGCACAGATGAATTTTAATATTGAATTATATAATTATATGCATGAATTTCAAGATGACAAAGAACAAGTTATTGAACATTACTATACTCTTTCAACTATCTTCTCTAAGACTATTAAAGTACATAAAGAGAATGAAAATCCTCTACGTATTCTTAAAGAAAAAGAGAATTTTGTGCATATTTTACCTTTTACAAAGAAGCTAACAGGAAGAAAAATATACTCCTTTTTCTCTACAGATAGTGAAAGACTTTACTATAAACTTGACGATTATCATCAAATATTTATACCTGTACAAGTGTGATTTAGCAGTTTTTTAGTAAAAATAAAGTATTATCTAAGATATTATAAATTTTGGATAAATTATGCAAGTACACATTTCCCTCAAACAAGTAGTAGACAATTCATACAACATAACAATTGATACTTTACATGAAGTATATTACGATACAAAAGTTGCGATAATAACCAACCCAAAAGTTGCAGGACTCCATCTTTCATATTTGCTTTCAAAGGTAAGTGCTAAAGAACTTTACATTATTACAGTTCCCGATGGAGAAGAGTACAAAAACCAAGACTCTATCAATACTATTTTGGAATCTCTTTTTAACCATAAATTTAACCGTAAATCATTACTCATCGCTTTGGGTGGTGGTGTTATAGGTGATATGACAGGGTATGCTGCAAGTATTTATCAGCGTGGAATTGATTTTGTTCAAGTTCCAACGACACTTCTTTCTCAAGTTGATGCTAGTGTTGGTGGAAAGACAGGTATGAATAACTCGTATGGAAAAAATCTTATTGGTGCATTTCACCAACCAGTAGCCGTAAAAATAGACCCTCGTTTTTTAACAACACTTCCTTCTCGTGAGTTTGGAGCAGGAGTTGCTGAAATAGTGAAAATGGCAGTAACTTTTAATAAAGAATTCTTTGACTTTTTACTTACGGCTGATCTTAAAGATACTCAAGTACTTCATGAGGTTATTAAAAAAGCTGTTAGAACTAAAGCAGATGTTGTAGCTCAAGATGAAAAAGAAAATGGCATTCGTGCAGCGCTAAACTACGGACATACTTTTGGGCATGTTGTAGAAAACGAAACAAAGTATAAAAAGTATCTTCATGGAGAGGCCGTTGCTATAGGTATGGTTATGGCAAATGAGACATCTGTGAAGATGGGTTTAATGAGCGAGGCAGAAGCAAATAGTATTAAAGAACTATTACAAAAGTATAATCTCCCAACAGCTTATCAAATCCAAAATAGTGAAAGTTTTTACGAGACATTTTTCTTAGATAAAAAAAGTTCAGATAGCACAGTTACTTTTATTATTCCTGTTGGAATTGGTGGTGTTAAAATAACAAATGAATGTAAGAAATCTTTAGTTATGTCTGTTTTAGACTCTTTTGGAGAATGTTAATATGAAAATTTTATTTGTATTTCTTTTTGTCTTACTGCTAAACACTACTCTTTTTGGTGTAGAAAAAAATGAGATGGAAGCTATATCTGCATCAGACACAAAACTAGAGACAATGCAAATTATTGGAGATTATAAAGAACAACTTGCCGGATTTGAAAAAGATATATCTTCTGAAAATACATGGATTAAAAGTTATGCATCATACCTAACATCAGTAGATGTAAAAAACAACCTTATAAAGATTAGAAAACGAAAAAATTATTTAAAACGATATGCAAAGACGACAAGTGATAAGGATGAACTCAATGCACTTATAGCAAAAGAAAGTATCCTCTCATCCCAGGTTCAAAAACTTAAAGGTACAAGTAGTGCACCATTTTCAGAGCTGATTACCCCTCCAGTGATAGAAGAAATGGAAAAAATCACAAATCCTTTTGACATTTTTACAGGTTTCTCAGTTATAAAAACAATGGATATTAACTTTGAAGAGTATAAGCTAAAACGTGACCACCTAGATACTATCATAGTCCTTTTAATAAAAGAAAATGATATATATAAAAAACTACAAGAGTTAGATACAGCTAATGATTATACAGAAATTAGAAAATATAAACAGGTACAGTTAGAAAGATTTGAAACAGCACTTGATACGATTAATGTAACATTGGATGTATATGAAAAAAGACTAGAACTTGTTGAAGTTGGTATAAATAAAGGGATAGAAAAACAAGTATATAGACTTGCTAAAATTGGAATAGTCATACTATTTGTCTTTGTTTTCTTTTTTCTTATTAAACTTGTAATTAAGAGATATATTACAGATAATGAACGTTTTTATATGGCGAATAAAATCATTACATTTACAAACTTTATCATTATTATATTAATTCTCTTTTTTAACTATATTGAGAATGCAAGTTATCTTGTGACTATTTTAGGTTTTGCATCGGCTGGTATCGCCATTGCCATGAAAGACCTATTTATGAGTATGCTTGGATGGCTCGTTATCGTTATAGGTGGAAGTTTTCATGTTGGTGATAGAATTCGTGTAGATATGGATGGTATGAAGTATGTTGGAGATATCATGGATATTTCACTTCTTCGTATGACACTATTTGAAGATATAACACTTACTTCTATTTTAGATAACAGACGAGCTGGCAGAATCATAATGGTGCCAAATAATTATGTTTTTACTAAGATGATAGCCAACTATTCACACGGCTCACTTAAAACCGTATGGGATGGAGTGAGTATCACTATCACTTTTGATTCTAACCATAAAAAAGCGATGCACATAGCTAAGGAAGCCGCTAAGAAGTTTTCAAAAGGTTATACAGACATTACAAGAAAACAGTTAAATAAACTAAGAGAACATTACAGTCTTAAAAATACTAATGTTGAACCTAGAATTTACTCTTTCATTAAGGAAAATGGAATTGAAGTAGAAGCATGGTACTTAACGAATGCTTATGCAACATTGACTTTACGAAGTGTTATTTCACTTGAAATTGTTGCTGCTTTTAACAAAGAGGATGATATTACAATAGCATATCCAACACAGAGACTTTTTATGCAAAACAAAGAAAAGCTAACACCTCCTTTTAATGAAACAGAGTTAGTAAAATGATAAAAAAAAAGGTTTACTTTAAAACTTTTGGATGTCGTACAAACATCTATGACTCTCAGGTAATGATGCGTTCTATGAAAGAGTATGAGATTACTGAAAATGAGAGTGAGGCGGATGCAATAGTCATAAACTCTTGTACTGTTACTAATGGAGCCGATACACATGTTCGCTCATATATCTCAGGTGTAGAAAAAAGTGGTAATGAAGCGAAGCTTTTTTTAACGGGATGTGGTGCTCACACTAAAGGAGAATCCCTCTTAAAGGAAAAGCGAATACATGGTGTTTTTGGACAGAGTGAAAAGCAAAAGATAGATACCCTTTTAGCAGAGGAAAAACCATTTTATGAGATTGGAGATCTAAACTACATTGATGATGTAATCGTTAATGAGTTTGTTGGAAAGAGTAGGGCATTTATTAAAATTCAAGAGGGTTGTAACTTTCGTTGTTCTTACTGTATTATTCCTTTTGTTCGTGGTGATGCTAGAAGTATGAGCGAGAGTAGAATTTTAGAACAAATCTCGACCTTGGCGATTAATGGTTTTGGTGAGTTTATACTTACCGGAACTAATGTTGGTTCTTATGGACAAGATACTAAAACGTCATTAGCAACACTTATGAAAAAAATATCGCTAATTCGTGGTGTGCGTCGTATTCGACTTGGGAGTGTTGAACCTATTCAGATAAGTGATGAGTTTAAAGAGATACTGGGTGAACCATGGTTAGAAAGACATATGCATATAGCACTCCAACACACATCTCCTACAATGCTCAAAGTTATGAATAGAAGAAATGTTTATAAACAAGATAAAGAACTCTTTGAACTTTTAGCAGATAAAGGTTTTGCAGTAGGGACAGACTTTATTACAGGGCATCCTGGTGAGAGTGAAGATATATGGAAAGAGGCTATTAACAACGCAAGAGAGTTACCTCTAACTCACCTTCATGCCTTTACATACTCTAAACGCGATGGTACACCTTCGGCTACTATGAAGCCAGAGGTAAATGGTAAACTGGCGAAAGAGAGACTTCATGAAATTCAAGATATAGTGAATGAAAAAAATCTAGCATTTAGAAGAGCTTTTAGTGGAGAACTTGATATACTTGTCGAGTCTAAAAAAGATGGACTCTATCATGGAATAGACCAGCACTTTAACAAAATTATTATTGACTCAAAAGAAGATTTAGTTGGTAACTGGGTCAGTGTACAGAACTATAAAGTAAAAGAGGATTGTAACTATGCTAACATCTAAAACAAACCGTATATCTTTATATATTTCGGCAATTATTATTACATTGTTGGTACTTTTTGCACTTCTTAGAGATAACTCTGAGTCTATTACACTTGCTCAAGCTAATAGCATTTTAAATGATAAAAGTGTTGAAAAAGTAGTCTATTCAAAAGACTATGTTTATTTAAGTACCCAGCATAAATACTTTAAAATAGCCTCTTCTCAAGTAACCCCTGAAATGTTTGTAGATTATAATGTAGAAATGAAAAGTGAATCAAATATTTTACTTTATATCTTATCATTAATCCTCCTTTTAGGTTTAGGAACACTAATCCTACGTTTTTTACAAAAGAATGAGGGATTGACTTTTTTTACTGGACTGAGTCAAACTACTACTGATAACTCTGATACGAATACATCTGTAATAGAAGCTACAAAAAGTGATGTAAGTTTTAGTGATATTGGTGGAATAAGTGATGTCAAAATAGAGCTTGAAGAGATAATAGACTTTATGAAAAATCCTAAACGCTATAAAAACTTTGGAGCACGTATGCCACGAGGTGTTCTTTTAGTTGGTCCTCCAGGTGTTGGAAAAACTATGATAGCTAAGGCTGTGGCTTATGAGGCTGGTGTACCATTTTACTATCAAAGTGGTGCATCTTTTGTTCAGATATATGTTGGAATGGGTGCAAAACGAGTCCATGAACTTTTTGCTGCAGCTAAAAAGAATGCACCAAGTATTATTTTTATAGATGAAATTGATGCTGTTGGTAAAAAACGCGGTGGCGAGAGAAGTGATGAAAGAGAATCTACTCTGAATCAACTACTTACAGAAATGGATGGTTTTGAGGGTTCTAGCGGTGTTATAGTTATAGCAGCAACAAACAAGATAGATGTTCTTGACTCAGCTTTACTACGTGCTGGAAGATTTGATAGGCGAGTCTTTGTTGAACTTCCAACTAAACGCGAACGGGAATCCATTTTAGAGAAGTACTTAGTTAAAGTTCCTCATGACCTTGATGTGAAAACTATAGCAAATATGACAATTGGCTTCAATGGTGCATCCTTAGCTGCACTTGTAAATGAAGCTGCCCTTTTATCACTTCGTCAAAATGATTTTCAAGTTACAGAAGAGCATTTTTATCAGGTAAAAGATAAGGTTATTTTTGGAAAGAAAAAACTTCAGATACTTAGTGATAAACAAAAAGAGTATCGTGTTACATATCAAGCTGCTAAAGTTATTCTAGCTACATATTTTAATTTTACATTTGAAAAACTAATGCTTTCAAATGAAAAATTAACTCCTGTGGGAGACGAACAATTTATAAAACATGAATTAGAGTCACAAGTGAGAATGCTTTTAGCTGGTATGGTTGCGTGTAATATAAAATATGATGAACACTCAAGTAGTGCAAAGGGTGACCTAGGTGAAGCAAAAGAAATAGTGCAAAAAATGTGTCAAGAGTATGGAATGGGTGAAACTCTTTTAGGTGATACTCATGAAGAAAAGAGAGTACTAGAGAGACTTTTCGCAGAGACAAGCGAGTTACTTGGTTCTATGCCTAAACTAGTAGACAGAGTAGAAGAAATATTAGTGGAACGCGAGAGTATCAGTAAAGCAGAAGTAATAAAGTTAATAAATGAAATTTTATAGTGGCTTTTCTTTGCAAAATGAACAGTATCTTTTTACAGAGTATATAGATAGCAGTGAGTATACTGTATGTGGTTTTAGTTATGGTGGAATACATGCTCTGAACACAACAGTAGAAATGCTTAAATCTTTTAAAAGAGTAGATAGACTCCAACTTTTTTCTCCAACTTTTTTTCAGAGTAGGGATGTTAAATTTCACCGACTCCAATTGATGAGTTACAAGAAGAACAAAGAAAACTATATGCAACAATTCTTAGCAGCTTGTTTCAAACCACATGAGCAAAAAGATGTAGAGACTATAGATACTGATATATCTGAACTAGAAGAACTATTAGGATATGAGTGGTCTATGGAGTCTTTAAAAGAGATCCAAAACAGTGGTGTAAAAATAGAAGTTTACCTTGGTGGAAAAGATAGTATTATCGATGTAAACGCAGCTAAAGAATTATTTTTAGAAGTTGCTACTGTGACATATATAAATAACGCAAATCATTTTTTGCAAATCAGTTAAGGAAAAAATATGAGTGATATAAAAATAGGTGTAATAACAGCAAGTGATAGAGCGAGCAAAGGTATATATGAAGATATCTCTGGTGTTGCAATTCAAGACACTATGAAAGACTACCTTGAGAGTGAGTTTGAAATAGTGTATAGATGTATTCCTGATGAGCAAGATATACTTGAAAACACCATGAAAGAACTTTGTGATAAAGAAGGATGTTGCCTAGTTGTGACTACGGGTGGAACAGGTCCTGCACTTCGTGATGTAACTCCAGAAGCAACTGAAAATGTATGTGAGAAAATGATGCCTGGTTTTGGTGAACTTATGCGTCAAGTGAGCTTACAGTATGTTCCAACAGCTATACTCTCTCGTCAAACAGCAGGTATACGAGGTAACTCACTTATTATAAATCTTCCAGGAAAACCAAAGTCTATAAGAGAATGCTTAGATGCAGTTTTTCCAGCAGTACCTTACTGCATTGATTTAATTGAAGGACCATTTATAAAGACTAACGAATCAGTAATAAAAGCATTCAGACCAAAGGCAAAGTAATTGCAAGTGCATAGTCTTGGATAAAACCTTCTTCTAATAAAAAATTCCATTATGCCCCTTTATAATTGTGTCTAAATAAACTCACTTTAAAGAGACTATCGCTTCTTTAGCAATTTCAATAAAACCATTAGCACCTGGTAGAAATGAAAGAAGAGATGTTCCTATTCCTCCCCAAATTATTAGTAGTGCAATAAAAGCAATCATTATAGTACTGATGTCAATAGAAAATTTTTGTACTACCTTATCTGATGGATAAAAGTACATCATTGCAATGAGTTTGAAGTAGTAGTAAACAGAGATAAATGCAGTGAGTATTCCTAACCCTGCAAGTAGAATTTGACCTGAATCTATTGCTGAAGTAAAGATATAAAACTTTCCTAAGAAACCTATAGTAGAAGGAAATCCAGCAAGAGAAAGCATAAATACACTCATTATAAGAGCGAGATATGGACGTCTATGAGCAAAGCCTTTAAAGTCTTCATATGTCATTTCTTGTTTGTTTTGAGATGCAATAAAACTCAAAATACCAAATGAACCAGCAGAGCTTAAAAAATAAGCTATCAGGTAGAACATAATCGCAGGAGCAGCAAGGTCCGAGCCTATACCAATGGAAGATATACCTATAAGCAGGTATCCACTATGAACTATAGAAGAACCGGCAAGCATTCGTTTGACGACCTTTTGATTTATAGCAATGAGTGAACCACCAATGAGTGTTAAAATTGTAATAACCTGTAACATCTCTGTCCAAAAATAGTTAATAGAACTAAAATCTATAATATATAAACGAAGCGCTATAGCAAAGATAGCTATTTTAAATGTTGAAGCCATAAACATAGTTATAGGATAGGGCGCACCGTGGTAAACATCAACAACCCAAGCATGAAAAGGGACAGCACCAATTTTAAAAAGAATAGTGACCATGAGAAGAGTCGCCCCAACTACAAGAAGGGTCATGTCCTTTAATTGGTGATTCTCTACATAAAGTGCAATAATATCAAATGATGTTGAACCAGTGGCTCCATAGATAAGAGCCGTACCTAAGATAAAAAATGCACCCGTAAGTGAGCCTAAAATCATGTACTTCAACATAGCTTCTGAACTTACTTTTTTATTTTGATGGTATCCAACAAGAGCATAAACACTCAGTGATGCTGTTTCAAGTGCGATAAACGCAGTGAGGAGCTCATGTGCATGAGCGAGCATCATCATCCCAAAAATGCTAAAGAGTATGAGAGCAAAGTATTCTCCCGTAAAGTAATGACGGCTTTTAAAGTAGTCGTTGTTTATAAGAAGGGTTAAAATTGCTCCTGATGTAAACATAAGATTAAAGATAGTTGCAAATTTATCTATGATAAAAACATGAGCAAAGATATTCTCATAAAGATAACCTTCTCTCTCTAGAAATAGAGTAGAGTACTCAAGAGTAAATGCAACAATGAGAAAACCCACTGTAATAAGGTTAAATGTCTTAGTTTTAGTAATACTTTTAGCACCAAGAAGCATAAGTACAAATGCACCAGCTAAAACACTAATCATAGGAAGAATATAAATTAGGGAATTCATGAGGCTACTCCTAGTAGTTGTGTAAGATATGGCTCAAAGTAGGGAGTGAACAAAGAAGGGACTACACCAGTAAGAATAAGTAGAATGACTAGGGGAAGTAACATTAGTGTTTCTTTTATATTTAAGTCTGCAAAAGGTGTAGAATTATTCGGCTGACCAAATAGAACACGCTGAAGCATCCAAAATATATATATCATAGCACTTAACATTGTAAAGGAGGTTAAAAATCCTAAGATGAAGTTCTCTTTAAATGCACCAATAATGATGAGTAGTTCTGCTACAAAACCGCCAGTCCCTGGAATCCCAGCAATACTCAAGGCAAAAAAAGCAAAGAAAAAAGTAAAAAGTGGTGCCTTTTGGGCAATGCCACCTAGAGAGTTTATATCTAAGGTTCTAAAACGTTGATATGTTAAACCTATCATAATAAACATACCTGCAGAGGCGAGAGCATGAGTAGCTATAAAGTAAAGACTTCCACCCCATGCATAGATATTATTTACAAAGAGACCAAGGGCAATAAGAGATAGATGTGAACCTGAGGAGTATGCAAACATTCGACGAAGATTATTTTCACTTACTGCTCGAATGGCATAGTAGAGTAAACCTATGAGAGCTATAGTAATAATAAAAGGGGTATAAAAAAGAAGTGTCTCTTCAAAAAGAGTGAAACCAAAACGCCATATTCCATAAATACCAAGTTTTGCCATAATAGAAGACATAATGACAACTGCTGGTGTTGGTGCAGAACCATAGGCTGGTGCCATCCATGTGTGGAATCCAACAAGTGGTATCTTAATAACAAAGGCAAGTAAGAAACCTGCGGTTAGCCATAGTGATGTCTGTGGATTAAAACTCAGTAAAGAGAGTTTATCAAGAGAAAAACTCCAAATACCATAGGTTTCAAAGTAGATATAACCTATATATAAAATTGAGAAAAGCATACTCATAGAGCCTAAAATGGTCATCAGTGTTATTTTCATTGAGTTGTACTGATGCATACCACTTCCATACATACCAATCATGATAAATATAGGAAGTAACATAGTCTCCCAAAAGAGATAAAAGAGCATCAAGTCAAGTGAAAGAACAGCCCCTGTAACTCCAGTTTGTAAAATCATCATGTTGTACCAGTAGCCTTTTCTTTTTTCATGATACATGTAGAGATATAAAGGAGGCATTAGTAGCACTATTAGAGTAAGAACAACTAAAGAAAGGGCATCTACCCCAATATAGTAAAAAATTCCAGCACTTTGAATCCAAGGGAGATAAGTGATAAGTTGCATATTTCCTTTAGGGTCAAAGTCTATTATTACAAATACGACTAATAGTAAAACAAGGATGGAAGAGAAGAAAGCCCCAACTTTTAGAAGTTTAAGGGGTGCTCTCAGGACACCTAATATAACTGCAATAAAAAGTGGTAGAAAAATAATATTTGTTAGGATGTTACTCATTAGATAACTCCTAGTTTATAAATCATATAGCAAGACATAAGAGAAAGTCCTGTTAAAATGTAGAGGGCATAGTAACGAACTTGTCCATTTTGAAGTTTTGAGAAGAGTACAGCTACTTTTGTATAAGTGTTTATCTGTATGCTTATAAATCCATCAATAATTTTTGGATCGATGAAATTGGCTATAAGATGACTACTTAAGTGTATAGGTTTTACTATTAACATTACATAGAATTCATCAACATAAAATTTATTAATAATTAACTTTGAGAAGAATGTATTTTCAATAGGCTCATTAGCGGTAGCGGCGAACATCTTGTAAGCTAAGAGCATTCCGCTAAGAGCTAAGAGGACATTTAACCCTCCTAATAGGTACTCAGTAGAATGGGAGATATGAGTGAGTCTATCCGGAAGAGCTAAAAAGTTGTTTATAAGAGCATCACCTCCATAGGCTGCATTTACTCCTAAAAATCCAGCAGTAGCACTTCCAAATGCAAGGACTATAAGTGGGTAGGTTATACTTTTGTCTAGAGAATGAACACTAAGTGGTTCTTTTGGTGTAGCATGAAAAACACTAAAGAAAAGTCGAAACATATAAAACGCGGTCAAACCAGCTGTAAAAGTTGCCATTATCCAGATGAGGTAATGCTCAGATGCATATGTAGTCATGAGAATAGCATCTTTTGAGAAGAAACCTGCAAATGGCGGTATACCACTGATAGCTAAGGTAGCGATGAACATAGTAATGTATACAAGTTTTAGCTGCTTCTTTAATCCACCCATTTTAAAAATATTTTGTTCATGATGTAGGGCAATAATGATGCCACCCGCTCCCATAAAAAGAAGTGCCTTAAAAAATGCATGAGTAAAAACATGAAAGATTCCACTACTGTATGCTCCCAAGCCAACGGCTATAAACATGTAGCCGAGCTGACTCATAGTAGAGTAAGCGAGGATTTTTTTAATGTCACTTTGATACGAGGCAATGATAGCAGCTAAAAGAGCTGAAAATGCACCAATATAGGCTATAAATAGACCAACATCTGGAAGTTCCTCATATATAAAACTATATCTCGCAACCATATAGACGCCAGCTGTCACCATAGTTGCTGCATGGATAAGTGCTGAGACAGGAGTAGGTCCAGCCATAGCATCTGGCAGCCAAACATAAAGAGGAATCTGAGCAGATTTCCCCATGGCACCTACAAAGAGAAATATACCGATGAGGTTTAGTGTGTCAAGAGGAATAAGTGAAATGTTCTCTTTAATGGAACTAAAAGTAAAACCAGTTCCTTCCAAAGAGACAAATAAAAGTGCAATCCCCATAATAAAACCAAAATCTCCAACACGGTTAAGTATAAATGCCTTATTAGCAGCTGTAATATTTTGCGATTCTGTATGATAAAAACCAATGAGAAGATAAGATGAGAGACCTACAAGTTCCCATCCTATAAACATCATAATGGGATTGTCCGCTAAAACAAGAAGTAACATACTGCCTATAAAAAGGTTAAAGTAACTAAAAAACTTTCCATAAGCCTCATCATCTTTCATATATCCAGCTGCATAAATGTGTATAAAAGTTGCTATAAATGTTATAAAACTTATCATGACTACAGAGAGTTTATCTGCCATAAATGAGATGTCGATGTTAAACTCACCGATGTTTATCCATGTGAGTAGAGTGGTATGGATAGTAGGTGCACCGTTTAGAAGTTCATAAGCACTCAACAGAGACAAAATAGTGATAATCGTAGGAGAACCGACTCCTATAAGGGTATAAAAAAAATATCGTTGGGGTTTAGTGTTACTAAGATAAACAACTGCCATTATAAACGCTGATAAGAAAGGTAAAATTACTATGATATTTAGCATTGCTCCGCCTCACTTAGTTGATTGAACTCATCAGCATCAATTGTTCGGATTTCTTTATAAAGGTGAATAATCATAGCAAGAAAAAGAGCTGCTTCTGCAGCAATAATGGCTATGATAAGAAGAGCCATTACAGAACCATTTGCATCACCTAAAACTTTTGAGAGTGTTGCTAAAAGAAGATTAACGGAGCTTAACATTAACTCAATTGACATATAGATGACAAAAAGATTTTTTCTACTCAGAAGTCCAACAAGACCTATACTAAAAAGAAGAGAGACTAAAAGATAAAAAAGGTCTGGACTCATACTTCTTCCTTTTTACGGGGATCTTTAACGATAATAATAGCACCAAGCATCGCTGTTAAAAGTAAAATGGAGACTATTTCAAAAGGTAAGACCCACTGGCTAAAGAGAAGTTCTCCTACGACTTTAGAAGTACTTGTGGGCATATCTGAAAAGTTACTATTGAGTGTTAGCAGTGATTTATAAAGTAAAAATGTAATGGGTGCGATAAGCAAACTTGAAAAGACCATCCATTTGTATTTATTTGGTTCATCTGGAAGATTACTTTCTCTCGCGTTTATAGTTAAAATAGTAAGTAAACTAAGCACTACAACCGCACCAATACTCACCATAATCTGAGCAATAGCTAAAAACCTACTATCAAGTAGAGCAAACATTCCAGCAAGCCCTACCATAGTTATGAGAAAACCAAAGGCAGAAAAAAGGGTCTGTTTACTAGTTATCATTACTATGGCCCCACTGAGCATAAACAAGGTTAATATAGAAAATATAATGAGTTCTAGCATATTATTTTGCACAACTGCTCTCTTCGCCATAAGCACCTTTGTGACTAAGTAGGGTGTCTTTATCCATCACAAAATCCTCGCGTTTATTCCCTGTTAGTGAAAATATTCCAGTATCCATACGAATAGCATCACAAGGACAAGCCTCAACACAATAGCCACAAAAGATACACTCTAAGGTGTCTATAAAAAAGCTTTGAGGCATTTTTTCATCTATGTTATCAAGTCTTTCTGTTGCTTCAATAAATATACAGTTAGAAGGGCAGGCAGTTGAACACATAAAACAAGCAACACAAGCGATACTGTTATCTTCTCGATGTGTCAATCGATGCAGACCTCGGTAACGAGATGAAATATCTGTAGGTTGTTCTTGTGGGTACTGCATTGTATCCATGGCATTTATATCTTTGAGGTTCGTGAAAAAGTGTTTAAAGGTTACTTTTACTCCACCTGTAATAGCGGGAAGATAGAGTTTATCCATCAAAGAATTTCTTGGTCTAGCGGTTGTTTTTACAGAGTGGCTAGTTATGCCACTCACGCATGTATTCATGTTCATTAAGATACTCCTACAACTACAATAGCTGTGATAAAAAGATTTAGTAGGGCTAGTGGTATGAGATAGTACCAGCCAATATACTGAATTTGGTCGTAACGAAACCGCGGCAGAGTCCAGCGAATAATGATAAAGAAAATGTTAAACATCATAAGTTTTATGACAAAGATCATAATTTGAAAGAGAGTAACTGCAATATTCTGAAATAATGCATCATGACTTAGATATGTTAGGTAAAAAAGTATAGATTCAATGAGTATAACCATGATGACAGTAACAGCAGTTAAAACCTTTGTCTCAAAAGCTCTCCCTCCATCATTTTTTATAGTTGAACGTACTCTGTTGTTCTTTCTCATCCACTTAACAAAGATAAACGCGATGAGAGGGATAGAAATCATAAGTGTTGAAGAAAAAATAGAGAAGCTTTCTAAAAGCTCAGTTGTTGATAGGTAAGGAAGGTTATAACCTCCAAAAATCATAGTTATGATGACAGCACTTGCCGTATTCATAGCAATATACTCACCCATAAAATACATGGCAAATTTCATAGCGGTATACTCAGTCATAAATCCAGCAACCAGTTCACTCTCTCCTTCTGCAACGGTAAAAGGGTTGCGATTGGTTTCAGCAAAAAGAGTGATGATAAGAATGATTGAGGCAAGAGGTTGCATCAAAATACCCCAAGAGGGAAAAAAAGAAAAGAAAGTCCCACTCTGGTAAGAGACCATTGCATTAAAATCTATAGAGTCGTATGTAATGACCAAAGAAAGTATGCTAAGTCCAAGAGGTAACTCATAACTTATAACCATAGACCCAGCACGAGCCGCTCCTAAAAGAGAGTACTTGTTATGAGACAGCCAACCTCCAAAGATAACACCTAAAACACCCATAGCACTCACAGCCATATACCAAAAGAGACCGAAGTCTATAGGAAGAGGAGATACTCGTAAAACCTCGCCATTTATAACTATACTATCAGCAAAGGGAATAGCCATAAATGCTAAAAGTGCAGCCACAAAAGTAATGATGGGAGCGAACATAAAAAGCCATCTTCCATTTTTTATGTGAGATGGGTAGTACTCTTCTTTGAGTAAAAGTTTTACTACATCTGCGAAAGATTGAACAAGTCCACCAAGTCTGAAACCAAAAATATTTGTTCGGTTAGGACCGAGTCTATCTTGAATAAGTCCAGCGATACGACGCTCCAACCAAACCAAAACAGGAATGGTTAAAAGTGCTAAAAGTGTTCCTAAAGAAAAGGATGCAATAGCGACTATTATAGAGGCTGTACTCATAGGTCTATCCTAGTGAGCCACTCTATTATACTAGGCTGAGGATTGTTCTTTTTTACTGCTTTTTGAGTCTGTTGAGTGATGCCATCAACATTTGTTAAACTTCCCTCGTTTTCAGTAAACGCAGCGATAGCAAAGACAAGAGAGTTAGTGTCACTTTTATGAGTGCAAAAGTCTATTTGCATCAGAGATTCAAAATTTTGGGGGTGATTAAAATTGATTATTAGTTCAGAGTTATTTGGATTTTCAGTACTAATATTTAAATTTTCTATGGTTTTATAGTTTGAGGCTCTATTTGAACACTTAAGCATGTCATCAGCAAAACCTTCATCTGTATAGACCTCAAGAGGAGAAAAAACTTCTGCTTTTATACTTTTTGCGAACTCTAAAATAGCTTCGATTTCCTCTGTATAAAGGTTTGCATCTATGAGTATATGTATATTTTTATGATGCTGTTCTAGGAAATTTTTGAACTTAGAAATAGCGATATCTTGTTCTACTTCTATATGGTTAAAAGTGCTAAACTCTTGACGATTTTCTTGAACATCTTTATAACTGAGACGTCCTTCATCACAGATGAAATGTCCGTTTACTTCTAGGTTTTTTCGTGGACGGAATCTGTAGATTACATCATCTTTATATTTTAGTTTATTATGATCTATGTAAATGTTGCACCCTTTGGCACAACCATGACAGATAGAATTATGGGTCTCTAATAACCAAACACGTTGAGAAAATCTAAAGTCTTTTGATGTTAATGCTCCAACAGGACAAAGGTCGACTACATTCATAGCATATGGATTTGAAAGTTCACGTCCAGGCATGGTTGTAACTTTAGCCGAATCACCACGACCGACAATTCCCAACTCATTAGTATGGGTGATTTCGGTGGTAAAACGAGTACATCTTGCACATAAAACGCAGCGTTCTTGGTCGAGAACGACACTTGAACCTAAGTCTACATGTTTAGAGTTCTTTACCTTATCCTCAATTTCTACTTTTGACTCATGAAGTCCATAGTCCATATAAAAATCTTGGAGAGAACATTCCCCAGCTTGATCGCAAATGGGGCAATCCACAGGATGGTTAAGTAGTTCTAGTTCCAGTATGTCGGTACGAACTTTTTTTATCACATCTGTGTTTGAAAAAACTTCCATATCTTTTTTTATGAGGGTGTCGCAAGCAATCTGAGGACGTTTTTCTCCTTTAATGCCAACCATGCACATACGACAATTTCCATCTGCACCTAGTGACTCATGGTAACAAAAGTAAGGAATTTTAACACCTTCTTCTATGAGAAGGTCTATAAGAAGTGAGCCTTCTTTGGCTTCATGAATTTCACCATCAACGATTACTTCACATATTTCACTCATGATACAGCCCTCTCAAATTCATCTCTAAATTTTGTGATAAAAGAGATTAAAACAGATGAAACGGAAGGTGCAAAAACACAGATAGTTTTTCCATTCATAACATCTGCAAGTTCAAAAAGCTTCTCTAAGTCCTTTTTTGTTCCTCGTTTATTTACAATCTTTTGAAGTATTTTGTCACTCCAACCAGTTCCCTCGCGACAAGGGGTACACTGTCCACAAGACTCTTCATGATAAAACTCTAAAATATTTTTAAGAACTGCTACCATGTCAGTATCTTCATCCATAATTATCATACCACCAGTGCCAAGAGAACTTCCAGCTGTGCGCATAGCTTCGTAGTCTAGGGTTAAGTCCTTACATTCTCGTGCAGTTAAAACGCCACATGACACGCCACCTGGAATGACAGCTTTTAGTTTTTTACCATTTTTTACACCACCACCAAAATGTTCAATGTATTCAAGCATACTTACACCGAACTCTGACTCATAAACACCAGGTTTATTTACATGTCCACTCATTCCAAAGAGTAGGGTGCCAGGACTGCAATGCGTCCCATATTCTCTATAAGCATCTGAGCCATTTTGTATTATAAATGGAACGGTAGCTATTGTTTCTACATTGTTCACAAGGGTAGGGTTCCCAAAAAACCATTCAGGTTCTTTTTGTTTTGGTTTGAGACGAGGGTGACCGCGTTTACCCTCCATGGATTCTAATAAAGCTGATTTTTCACCACAGATGTAAGCTCCAGCACCACGGTGAATAGTTATGTCACAACTCTCTAAAAGTCCATCCTCGTAAGCTTCATCTATAGCATTTTGAAGTATGTCTTGGTACTCTTTATACTCTCCACGAATATAAATATAAGCATGTTTAGATTTTATGGCATAACAGGTGAGAATAATCCCCTCAATAAGAAGATGGGGGTCGTAAGTGATTATTTGTCTATCTTTAAAAGTTCCAGGTTCACTCTCATCGCAGTTGACAGCTAAAAAGGATGGTTTGTCTCCATCTTGTGGCATAAGTTCCCATTTTTCTCCAGCACTTGCACCTCCACCACCTTTTCCCCTAAGGTTTGCATCTTTTATGATTTTTATCATCTGTGTTGGAGTAAACTCTCCCCGTTTTTCTAGACTTCTATATGCATTGTGGTGTTTAGCCACTTCAAGAGTATGACTTCCCTCTATTGCAAACTTACGAGAAACTATTTTACATTCTTTCATAGTAACTCCTCAAGTATCGCATCCACTTTTTCATTTGTAAGGTTTTCATAGTTTTTATCTTTTATCTGCATCATTGGAGCAGTTCCACATGAACCAAGGCACTCAACATGGTTTACATAAACATCTTTTGACTTTAAGTGCTTGAGTATTTCATCGCTTCCACAAAGTTTACATGAGAGTGTTTTGCATACATCTACTTGAAGTCTGTCAGGCTTTTGCAAATGAAACATAGTGTAAAAAGTTACCACACCATAAATCTGCATCGGAGCTAAACCAATTTGCTCACTTATGGCATCAATGGCATCTATACTTATGTAGCCTTCTTTAGTTTGAGCCATCCATAAACAAGGGAGACATAGAGCATCTGGACTTGGGTATCTTGTTTTGAGTTCCTTTATTTTGTTGAGATCGTCTTGATTAAATGTAAAACTCATCTATCCATTTCTCCAGCTATAATATTGAGACTTCCAAGTGTAAGAATGGCATCTGCTACTTGATAATTTTCTATGAGTTGCGGGTAAGCTGCTATATGGTAAAAACTAGGAGCTCTTACTTTGACCTTGTAAGGAGTACCACTTCCATCACTGACTATGTAAAACCCAAGTTCTCCATTTGCCGCCTCGAAAGCTCCATAGTGTTCGCCTTTTGGGACTTTTACACCATCAACCACAAGTTTGAATTGATTCATCATACCTTCTATTCCTCCATAAACACAGGATTTACTCGGCATTATAATACTTTTATCAGAGACATTGACATCGCCACCAGGTAAACGTGAGATTGCTTGTTTTATGATTTTCATACTTTCATTTATCTCATCAAAACGAACCATCATTCTGTCATAAGTATCCCCAACACTTCCTACTACCATATTAAAGTCAAAGGTGTCATAAAAGTAGTGCGGCTCTGTGAAACGCAAGTCGTAAGGGACACCGCTAGCTCTTAAATTTGGTCCAGTAAAACCATAACTCATAGCGCTCTCAGCACTTACCGGAGATATATCGGTAAGTCTGTCATTATAAATTCTGTTTGTTTGTATCATTTTAAGAGACTCGGTAACTCCAAAGTCTATTTTTGTAAGTACATCCTCCAAGTCACTTTGCCAACCATCATATAAATCATGGGTCATACCACCTATACGCATAAAAGAGTTGGTGAGTCTTGCCCCTGTAAGTTTAGAGAGAAAGTCATATGCATCATTTCGTGGGTTAAAAAGATACCAGTAGTTTGTTTGTGCTCCCATATCTAAAAGTCCAGCTGAGAGACAGACTAAATGGTCTATGATACGAGAGAGTTCAGATAACATAACACGTATAAATATTCCTCTGTCGGGAAGTGTAATATCAAGCATGTCTTCAACAGTTTTTGCAAATGCGATGTTATTCATGAGTGCTGAACAGTAGTTAAGCCTATCCGTATAGGGAATGATTTGATTATAGTTATGGTTTTCACAGGACTTCTCAAATCCACGATGCAGGTAACCTATTTCACAGGCTGCTGCGACTATTTTTTCTCCATCCAATGCAGCGAGTGTTCTGATGGTTCCATGTGAAGCAGGATGAGATGGACCAAGATTTATAACCATGAGATCATCCTTGTTCATATCGAGTTTTTTCTCCTTTAACAGAGGTCTCATTTCGTCCATAAGGTCTTGCGAAGTTGTACAGAGTTGTCCTTGTGTAATTTCATAATCTTTACGTAAAGGATGCCCATCAAATTCATTATGATTTAAAAGGCGTTTGAGCATAGAATGACCTAAAAAATTTATACCATACTGGTCGTAAACTTCACGTTCAGCCCAGTCTGCTGACTCATAAAGAGATGAGATGCTTTGTATCTCTTCTTCTTCTAAAAAAACTTTATAAATATGTGTCTCTAAAAACTCACGATGGCGGAGGATATATATAAGTTCAAAACGATTTGAAGAGGGGTGTGTTTTTGCTAAGTTATCTGTAGCTGTTATATCTAGTAAAAAAGTAAATCCAAGCTCTTCTTTATCATGTTTAATAGTCTCGAAAAGTTGTGATGCTTGGAGAGTTATTATATTAGATATCATCAAGTTTACCTTTGAAGTCAGTGTTTCGAACAGCAAATTTTTCTTCGTGTTTGAGTTGTTTTTGGATGTCCATCACAGAGTCTAAAATTGCTTCTGGACGAGGAGGGCAACCGGCGACATAGATGTCTACAGGAATGATTTCATCTATACCTTGAAGGGTAGTATAGTTGTCATAAAAACCACCGGTTGAAGCACAAGCACCTACGGCTATTACCCATTTTGGTTCCGGCATTTGGTCGTAAATCTGTTTGAGTATGGGAGCTTGTTTGTAACTTACCGTTCCTGCTACTATAAGCAGATCTGCATGACGAGGCGAAAAACGTAGTACTTCAGCACCAAAACGCGAGATGTCATAACGCGAAGCTGCTGTAGACATAAATTCTATCGCACAACAAGCAGTCCCAAAAACAAAAGGCCATAAAGAAGCTTCTCTCCCCCAATCGACGACAGCATCGATTGTTGTAGTGACTACAGCTTCATCTAAAAGATGAGTATTACTTACATCCATTTTAAAACTCCTGATTTATATACATAGATTAGACCACCAAGAAGAAGTCCTAAAAATGTAAACATTTCCATAAGTGCAAAAAAACCTAGTTCTCTCAGGTTTAGTGCCCAAGGAAACATAAAAAGAACTTCTACATCGAAGATGAGAAAGATGATTCCAACAAGAAAAAACTTTACATTAAAACCATGAAAAGCATCTTTGTGAGTTAACCGAATACCACCCTCTATAGGTTCATTTTTCCGTACATTATCACTAGAAACACCAAAAAATTTACTTAGATGAAAGAGAAGGGGCAGTAGTATTACTAAAATTACAATCATATAAGAGGCTAAAAAAAGGGAACTATTCACTATTGACTCACTTCATTTTATTTTATTTATTTCTATTATAGCATTTGAATATAAATTATTGTACTGAATTGAAAATAATTTATAAAACATGGTAATATCTTTATCTGTAGTAGGTAGATCCGATACGATTTAGGTTAAAAAATTGCTTTAAATAAATATTATAATATTTGAAATTATATGAAAAAGAGTATATCTTAATCAAGCTCTAAAACAAGTACCTAGTTGAAGGCTTTATGAGATATAAGTAGATCAGATAGGATTATTAAATAGCGAGTCTGATTCCTACAGGACAGTGATCTGAGCCTGTAATATAGTCAAGTATAAAAGCATCTTCAAGGCTTTCACATAAATCTTCACTAATGAAAAAGTAATCAATTCTCCATCCAACATTATTTAGTCTCGCATTTGAACGGTAAGACCACCAACTATATCTATCGACTTCATCACCATTGACATATCTAAATGAATCGACATAACCATGGTCTATAAGTTTATCCATCCATGCTCTTTCACTTGGCAAGAAACCTGATGTTTTAGAATTTGCTTTTGGATTTTTTAAATCAATCTCTTTATGTGCAGTGTTAACATCTCCACAAATTACTATACTTTTACCTTCACTTCTAAGCTTCTCACAATATTTTAATAAGTCATCATAAAATTTCATCTTATAATCAAGTCTTTCTTGATTCTTTTGACCATTTGGAAAGTAGATGTTAAAGATGACTAAATCATCATAGTGTGTCTCAACTATGCGACCTTCATTCATAGTATCTACATGGCTAGTAGTAGAGGTAAAGTCAGCTTTTAGCACACTGTAAGTAGCTGTTCCACTATAGCCTTTTTTTTCTGCTGAGTTTACATTACGCTCTGCGTACTCTTTATCAAATAAATCATCTGGTATTTGTTCTTCAAGTGCTTTTATCTCTTGCAGGCAAAGAATGTCAGTTTGTCTCTCATCTATCCATTTAAGTGCTTCTTTTGTACCGACAGCACGGATTCCATTAACATTCCAAGATATTATTTCGATTGATTCTGACATTGTATATCCAATTTGATGATTTTTTATTTGTAGAGGTTATACCCCGAAGCAGGGCATAAAGTTTTAGAGATTTTAAATTATATAAAGTCTACTTTTTCAACATGGTGCTGTAGACCAAGTTTATCACTATCACAACCAAGAGCAAGTCCTAGCATTTGTTGCATGTGTAGAACAGGAAGTGCAACTTCACGACCAATCGCTGTAGAAAGATGATCCGTTTGTGTATCTAGTTTTAGATGACAGAGAGGACAAGGTGTTACTATGAAGTCAGCATTGTTATCCATTGCTCCGGCTACCGCTTTACCAGCAAGAATAGCTGATGTTTTTGGTGCCTGAAGTTCAACATGAAAACCACAACATTTATTTTTTTCTTCATAATCTACAGTCTGACCACCACAAGCGATAATTAAATCATCAAGTGAACGAGGATTATAAGGGTTTTCTGGAGTCTTATGAGTTTCATTTTGAAGCTCAGAAGGGCGAATGTTATGACAACCATAAAAAGGTGCAATGTTAAACTGACTGAGTGGCGTTACTACCATTTCAGCAATTTTATCAAGACCAATGTCATCAATGATTGCATAAAGAAAGTGTGTTACAAGTGATGTACCCTTGTACTCAAGTCCAACTTCTAAAAGCTTCTCGTTTACACGAGTCTTAAGGTCTGCATTATTGTCTAAACGATGTTTAGTCATAGCAGTGTTAAGTTGACAAGTATTACAAATAGTCACCATAGTCAAGTCATGTTTTTCAGCATAAGCAATATTTCTTGCATTTAATACAAGAGATAAAAAGTCATCATAATCTTGTAAGTGAGAAGCACCACAGCATGAAGCCTCAGTAAGTTCTACAAGTTCAATTCCTAGTTTATCAGCTACTGCCATAGTTGAAATCATTTGCTCAGGAGTACTTTGTTTAGCAGTACATCCTGTAAAAAGTGCGTATTTTAATTTTCCCATCTATAACTCCTAGAACTTTACTGTTGATGAAGATTTTACAAGTTTTTGTATCTCATCAAGATTATCTGATTTTGTAATAGCCCATGGTGGGACTATTTTACCTTTTCTAAACATTTTGAGTGCGAGTGGTAAGTGTTTAACAACACCAAGTCCTTCGGAATAAAGAACCATTCCACCTTCATCAAGAACACCATTACGTGCAATAGAATGTTTAAACCCAACAGCATGACGAGTTGCTACATTTGATTTTGCAACACCTTCAGAAAAGAGCATGTTATGTAATGAAGTGATTTTTGCAATTGGATCAACGTCTTTTGGACATACTTCAGCACATTCCATGCACTTAACACAATCCCAAACACCTTGATTTTCCGCATTAAGTTCAATAAGCCTAGTTGTGTGTGCATCATCACGAACATCTGCTTCAAAACGGTATGCTTTAGCAAACGCAGCAGGACCAAAAAACTCTTCATTAACTTCTACAACTGGACATGCATAGTGACAAGCACCACACTGAATACATAAGTCTGCATCATTAAGTGCATTGGCCTGTTCTGGAGTAACAGCACATTCCATTTCTGGGTGCTCATCAATGTGAGAAACAAGGTAAGGATGAATTGCATCATTCTTTGCCCAAAAATCACCTTTGTCTATAATAAGGTCTTTAACAGCTCTTGATTTACTTAACGGCTCAAGAGTAAGTTCGTTTCCGAAATACTCTATCATATTTGTCATACTCTCTTTACAAGCAAGAGTTGAACGACCATTTACTTTAATAGCACAAGTTCCACAAATACCATGACGACAACTACGACGGTATGAAAAACTACCATCGTTGTCCCATTTAATTCTGTTTAGTATATCTAGTACAACTTCTTCTGAAGTTACGTCCATTTCATAGTTTTCATAGTATGGAAGATAATCTTCATCCGCATTAAAACGAAATACTTTGAAGTTTACTTTTTGTGATGTAATTGCATGTGTACTCATAAATTCTCCTTAGTATGTTCTAGCTTTAAGCTCATGTTTGCCAAGAACGACATCCATATAGTCAAGTGAAATTTCACCATTTTCATCCATATAAGCCATTGTATGCTTAAGAAATTTTTCATCATTACGTGTGTCAAAGTCTTCTCTAAAGTGAGCACCACGACTCTCTTCTCTCGCAACAGCACTTTGTACGATAAACGCAGAGTAATCAATCATATGACCAAACTCCATAGCTTCTTGAAGCTCAGTGTTAAATACTTTTGATTTGTCTTTAATACGAATATTTTTAAATCTTTGACGAAGTTCTTTTATTTTATTAACAGAAATTTCTAAAGATTCTTTTGTTCTAAACGCACCAGCATTTGCTGTCATAGATTGTTGAAGCTCTTCTCTTAAAGTTGGAACAGTTTCTTCACCATTGTTTGTAAGTAAAAAGTCTAGTTCAGTTAATGCTAAATTTGCATCTTCTTCAGTTGCCTTACGTAGTTCTATACCATCTAATTCTGCTGCCATGTTTTTACCAACATAACGACCAAAAAGAAGTGCTTCAAGTACAGAGTTAGCACCTAAACGGTTTGCACCATGAACTGATACACAAGAACACTCACCAGCTGCATAGAAGCCTTCTACAAGTTCAGTATTGTTTTTGCGCACATTACCAGCTATATTTACTGGAATACCACCCATAGAGTAGTGTGCAGTTGCAGAAATCAAAATAGGCTCTTTAATCATGTCAAGACCAAGAAATGTAATAGCAAGTTCACGTAACTCTGGAAGTCTATCCATAATCAGATCTTTACCTAAGTGTGTTACATCTAAATAAACAGCATCTTTTCTTGGGCCACAACCACGACCTTCTCTAATCTCATTTAAAATAGCACGAGCAACAACATCACGAGATGCAAGTTCCATCGCGTTTGGAGCATACTTTGTCATAAAGCGCTCACCCTCTGAGTTAAAAAGTTGACCACCTTCACCACGTGCAGCTTCAGAAATAAGAACACCATTTCCTGAAAGACCTGATGGGTGAAACTGTACAAACTCCATATCTTCTAAAGGAAGACCATGACGAGCAACGATACTAAGACCGTCACCTGTGTTTGCATGAGCATTTGAGTTGATTTTATAAGCACGAGCATATCCACCCGAAGCAAACATAACACTCTTAGCATTAAAGATAACCGTTTCCATGTTACGAATATTAAAAGCGACAACACCTGAAACTTTTCCATCTTTATAGATTATATCCGCTGCATACCATTCATCGTAAAACTTAACACCAGCACGGTGAGCTTGTTCATAAATCGTTTGAAGAAGTGTTAAACCAGTTCTGTCTTTAGCATAACAAGCACGAGGAGAGCTTTGTCCACCAAAAGGGCGTTGTGCTATTTTTCCATCAGCTGTACGACTAAACGCAGCTCCCATACCTTCTATCCAGCGGATAGTCCCAGGAGCATTTTTACACATGTACTCAACAGCGTCTTGGTCAGCTAAATAGTCACTTCCCTTAACAGTATCAAACTCATGAAGCTCTACACTGTCCTCATCACTAAATGCAGCATTAATACCACCTTGAGCAGCTCCAGAATGACTTCTTAGAGGGTGTAGCTTTGTGATAACAGCAACTTTTTTACCTGCACTTTGTAACTCTCTTGCTGCGGCACATCCGGCAAGACCAGCTCCAACAACAATAGCATCGTAAGTATAAATAGGAATACTCATTAAATTTCCTTGATAATAAAACTAAATAATAATACTGATTCTATCGTGAATATTCTTGGTGCAGATTAAAAAATGAGTTTGAATGTCTTTCCTATAGGTATGTTACTATTTGAGACATTTCTTGAGGTATTTAGAGACCTTTTTGTGCTAGGTCTCTTAACTGATAGATTTTATTTGTTCCTGTTGATTTTGCATATTCAAGTATTTCTGTCGCTTTTCTAGTAGCCTCTTCGATATTTGTGTTATTTGGTTTAATAACAAATCCGCCAGTTACAGTAACAAGTATATTGCCTTTTTCTGGAGAATTAAATTTAAGTTCAGCAATACTTTCCCTAATGATTTCTATATCTTTATAGGCTAACTCTTTAGTTGTTCTTGAGAGTATCACTGTAAACTGATTGTAATCTGTTCTTGCGATAGTATCCACTGGAAGTTCGTATAGTGAGATAGTATAAGCAATTTTTTTGAGAATTACTTGTGTGAACTCTTGCGAAAAAGTACGTTTAGATTTTGAAAAATTGTCGATTTCTAAAATGGTTAAAGATATGAAGTTACTATCTTTGAGACCTTTTTTCTCGGAGTATGAGTTTATCATTCCTTTATAATTATTGATGTTTGTTACAGGGTCAAGCATTGTTGGATTGTCACTGAGAGTAGACTTTCTGCTTATTCTTTGTGATAGTGCATCTCCCTCAATGGTAAACATAGCATGTTTAATTTTATTTTTCTCTATTTGATAGAGGTAATTAATATCTTTATATATAAGATTTAAGTGTCTTCTAAATACAAGTGTAGGAAAGAAAATTAATATAAATACAGCAGTTGCAATTTTGAGAAGAATAGAAAACTTGTCCTGGTTAGATGTTAGGCTTTTTAGTAGTATTGAATCTATATGGGTTCTAATAGTATAAAAAGATTTTTTAAGATTTTGTGTAGCAAGTTTGTCTTGTTCCTCACTATCTTCTTTAAGCTTCTGTGAGTAAAGAATATTTGCATTTTCATTAAACTCTTTTGTTAGTATAGAAAGTTTTTTTAAATCTGCTAAATATGCTGCTTCATTATTGAAAATATATCTATCCGTATAGTTATATTTATATAGAGTTCTTAGTTTATCAATTTCCTGTAGAAGTTGAGTACTTTTACCGTTAAACTGAATAAGTGCAATACTAATATCACTCTGCTTAAGTTTCGTGAGTTCTAAAATAATATTTTGTTGTTGTTTTAAATTGTTGATTTTTTCATACTCTAATTGATGTTCAAAAATAAGAGCTAAAGTTACAAATGATGTAAATAGTATAAAAAACAGATAAGTGTTCAAGTTTAAGAATATTTTTTTGATAGAGTGTTTCATATAAGTGTTTTCCTAATTAATGTTATAATAACTTGTCATTCTATATTGAGAGAAATTAATATATGCTTAAAGAAGTTTAATTGAACAAAGAAAGCCATTTTATATCCCATTTTAACAACAAATACATCGGTGACGATGGGGCTGTCATAGATGGTTACGTCTATTCAAAGGATGCTTTTTTCCAAAATGTACATTTTAAGAAGAAATGGCTTACATACAAGCAGATAGCAAGAAAAGCTATGTTAGTAAATCTCTCGGATGCTATAGCTATGAATGCCGTGCCAAAGTATGCACTTCTAAGTGTGGCAATGCCATCTACAATCAGCAAACAAGAAAGTACAGAATTAGCAGAAGGTTTTTTAGAAGTTGCTAAAGAATATGATGTAGAGATTATTGGTGGTGACACGATATCAAACACTAAGTTAGATATCACGGTGACAATTATTTCTAAAACTAAAAAACCGCTTTTGCGTTTAGGTGTGCGAAAAGGCTATCTTCTTGCCTATACTGGAGAACTCGGTAAATCAGCTAAAGAATTAAAAAAATTATTTAATTTGGGTGAAATTCATAAACAATCAAAGTTTATAGATATAAAGCTCCGAAGAAATTTTATAAAAAACACATCAAGATATTTAAAAGCTGGCATGGACATATCAGATGGTCTTTTTAGTGACTTAGACAAGCTAGCTAAAGCAAATGCTATAGGTTTTACTTTTACTAAAAAAATAGATAAAAAGACAGCTTGTAGTGGTGAAGAGTACGAAATGCTCGTTGCATTTGATAAGCGCGATAGAAAAACACTTTATAGGCTAGCTAAAGTGTCTCGTACACCTTTGACTATTTTTGGCTATGCGACAAGAAAAAAATTTACAAACAGATGTAAAGCACATCATTTTTAAGGAATATATATAATAATGGATAGATTTTATTCACTTGCACATGCAAGCATTGATTTTCATTTTAAACAGTCTCCTCGCGACTTTGTTGTCGAAGAGTTACCCCTATACGAATTTTCAGGAGAGGGTGAACACCTCATTCTTTTTATAAGAAAAAAGAACATGACTACAAATGAGTTGGTAGGTCAGATAGCTCGCTACTTAGGAATTAAAAATAAAGAGATTGGATATGCAGGTCTTAAAGATAAGCATGCCATGACAAAACAGTATATTTCTATACATAAAAAATATGAAGAGGCTTTAGAGAGTTTTGATTTTGAGGGTATAAAAATCATCTCTAAAACTTACCATAACAATAAAATAAAAATAGGACATTTAAAAGGAAATAGGTTTTACATAAAAGTTAAGAAAGTAAATCCTACTTCTGCTCAAAAGATAGACCAAGTTCTTAAAAATATCTCAACTTCAGGAATGCCAAATTATTTCGGTTATCAGCGTTTTGGAAATGATGGAGATAATCATATACTTGGAGAAAAACTAGCAAAAGGTGAAGCAAAAGAACGCAATCCAAGAGTAAAAAAACTTCTAATAAATGCTTATCAAAGTCATCTTTTTAACCTATGGTTAAGTCGGCGTTTAGAAATTAATTCACTTGTATCTAGTTTTGATACAAATGAGTTAGAGAACCTTTTAAATATGCCTAATAATGAAGTAAAGAAGATGAAAGCACAAACACATCCTTTTAAATTAATGGACGGTGATGTTATGGAACACTATCCATATGGTAAACTTTTTACCTTTAATGGTGATGCAGAAGACATAGAGAGATTTAATAAACACGAAATAAGTGCAACTGGTCTTTTATGTGGTACAAAAGTTTCTCTTTCTACCTCTCTTGCTGGTGAGTTAGAAAAAGAATTTGATGATGAGATAAACGCAGATGGTGCTCGTCGATATGCCTGGATTTATCCTACAGATGTCGAAGGTCGATTTAATCAAATTGAAGCACAGTATGAGATGAACTTTACATTGCCAAAAGGCTCTTATGCAACTGTACTCATAGAAGAAATAGCAAAGAAGAAGATAAGATAATCAAGGAAAATTTATATAAATGAATAAAAGACATATAACATCGTTAATATCACAAAATTTTGGAAAATTTGCATCTAAAGAGTTTCCAAAATGGTTTCAAAAAATTGTAAATAGCTCATATGTAAATCTTATGGGACTTGACATGAGTGACTTTAATGAGGCAGATACATATAAAAGTTTGAATGCTCTGTTTACGCGTAGACTTCAAGTTGTAAGAGAGTTTTCCCCAGAGAAAGAGATGTTTATCTCTCCTTGTGATTCACTTATATCAGAGTGTGGAGTTCTTGATGAAGATTATGCACTTCAGATTAAAGGTATGTCTTATAAGGCGGGCGAACTTCTGGGAAATAACTTTAGTAATGAAGAAAAAAGTATAGTTACGAATGGAACCTTCATAAACTTTTATCTTTCTCCTAAAGATTACCATCGTTATCATATACCTACAGATTTACAAGTTTTAAAGGCAGTTCATATTCCAGGTAAGTTTTATCCTGTAAATGTACCTTCACTAGAAAAACGAATAAATCTTTTTATTGAAAATGAAAGAGTAGTTATGTTGTGTCAAACTCCAGCTAAAAAAAGATTTTATATGGTGTTGGTAAGTGCTTTAAATGTTGGTGTAATGCAGGTGTCCTTTGAACCAAAAATTCAAACAAACGCGAGTGCAACAGAGGAACAAGTTTATGAATTTGATAATCTCTTTTTAGAGAAAGGTGATGACTTTGGATGTTTTGAAATGGGCTCTACGATTGTGATACTCTCCCAAAAAGAGATGTTAGATCTTGATGTGCATGCTGGTGATGATGTCAAATTTTCTCAAACCATAGCAAAGATAAAATAAAGAGTCTCTGTAGTTCTGACTCAAAGACCTCATATAATAGAAATCAAGTAGACTTTACGGGCTACTTAATGTGTCATTTCATTAATAAATTTTTGAAAAGTCTTTGGATATTTAGCTTGTACTTTTTTTATTATATCAGGGTTACTTTTATTTTTCAAAAGGAATGCCTTGAGTTTTTCATAATCGACATTTTCAGAAGTAGTGGGCTCCATTATTTCTTCTTTACTTTCAGCTATTACAATAGGTGCTCCTAGCATTACAGAAATAGTTACAACTTGAGTGTTACTTTGTTTTTTCCCGTCGCTAACAATATATGAAAAGCTATCTTCTCCTGCATAAGAATCAAGTGCAGTATAATTGATAATTCCATTTTTTGCTAAGGTTAAACTACCATGCTTTACATCTACAACAAGCTTATAGTTTAATGAATCACCATCTTTGTCAGAAGCTGCAAGTTTGAATTGTTTCTTTTCTCCAGCTACTGTATTAAACTCTTGAGGGGTTGTTACAGGTGCACTATTACTTGAGAGGACATTTATTTTCACACTTTTAGTAGCGGTGGCTCCCTTAACATCACGTACCTGATAAGAAAAACTGTCAATACCATTAAATGATGCAAAAGGTGTATAAACAAAATCTCCGTCTACATCAATTTTAATATCACCCTTAGTTGTTTTAGTAGCTAGTGAATATGTTAGTGTATCACCATCTTTGTCTTCTGCCTTTAGGCTTGCACTTAAACTTTCACCTTGATCAACATTAAATGAGTCAGAAAGAAGAGTTGGTGTATGATTTAAACCAACTACATCTATTTGAGCAAGCTTTAAAGAACTTTTCTTTCCATTGTTGACAATATAGTATGAAAAACTTTCTTTACCGTAAAAAGCTTCTTTTGGTGTATAGATGAAGCCTCCATTAGTGGAGATGTCAATATTGCCACTCTCTGGTTTGTCTTCTATTTCAAACTCTAGTTTCGTTAATAGAATATCTTTTTGAGATAGTGTACCAGATAGCTTTTCTCCTGCTTTACTTTTAAAAAGTTTTTTAGTCATGTCGTTGAAAAGATGAATCTCTTTTTGACTTAAAAAGTTGAAATTTTTCGAAATATCTTTCCCTGCTTCTAAAACTATATTCCCTTGAAATGATTGATCTTCAAATGTAATAATGTAAGGAATAGCTACACCACATTTTTCAATCTCAGATTTTATATTAATTTTTATACTTTGACCGTTAATGGAAGCTTGGGCTTTGAACTTATTTGAAGTAAATGTAACTTTAGGAAATTCCAGTCCTTCAAAACTTTCTTCTAGCTCTTTAGTCTCTTTTTTATCTAGTGTAAATTCTCCCGTAATATCACATTTCCCTTTGCTGCTAATTACATAAGAGTGAGGACCCACTGGTAAATAAATAGCTTTATTAACTTCGAATTTTTGTTTGCCATCAATAAGAACTTTTAGTGCATGACCTGCAACTTTGAAAACTACATATTGAGGTTTTAATGTTGATTGGAATTTTTTTAAAGATTCTTTTTTATCTAGAAGTAGTTTATGATGTTTTGGTGTAAATTCTTTTGTAAAGAGCTTCGCTAGTTCTTTTGTCCGTGCAAGGTCTTTTAACCATATATCCACTTGATCATACTTATGTATATCATCATTAAGAAGTTTCGTATGGTTAAAGTTTTTTACACTTGTAAAAAAATAATTCACCATCTTTAAAAGTTTTTCTTTTTCTAAAACTGCACATTCTTTATTATTCTCTTTAATATATTTAATATCTCCAGAGTTAACTTCTCTGACATCTTCTTTTGTCAAACCAAGCATATTGAAAAATCCATTTGATTGTTCTTTTTTTGCAAATATTTTATTATTTAGCATCTCATATGCACTAGATTTATCCTCTCCACAGCCTTTCCATATTGCATCGCTAAGTTTTAAGAGTGTATCTGTTCGTAAATCTGTAAATGTTTTACTTTTCTTGAGTATTTCGTTTTTTTTAACAGTTGATATAGCATCTGAATAGACATTAAGAAGATTTATGGTTTTATCTATTTTACTAATCCACTCACCTAAAGTTTTAACACGGTCTTTATCATTTTTAGGGAGCACCTCGAGTTTATAACTAGCGATTACTTTAAGAGATGTTTTTACATGTTTGATTTGGTCTTTATCATCAATTATTGCAGAGTATTTACCCATTGAAGCTTTATGATTAAGACGGTAACTGATATTAACAAGATCAAGGTTTGTTGTAATGTTGCTCTGAGAAGTGACTTCTTCACTTAACTTGTCTTGAGTCTCTTCGATTGTTGTTGACAGAGAAGAAGAAACGGAGGAGTTAATAACACCACTGAGGTCAATTAAAGCGGCTTGTTTAGTCTTACCAGAGCCTTCATGAGTCTTTGCATTGACTAAAACAACTAGTAAAAGGAGAAGAGTTGATATTTTTTTCATTAAGGGCACCTAATGTATTTCTTATACTTATACAATGTTTATTGTAAAAACCTCCTTTTATTATGAATCTCAGACCATATTATTTATCAGATGATTAAAGTTTAGTCATAAATGAGACTGCAAACTATATTTTGAGTGATATAATTAATAAAAATTAATAATAGATTTTATTATTCTCAATGAAGTAAATATACAGGATTCTACTATGAAATCAGAAAATATTAAACATTCAGGTTTTACTCTTGCAAAGAAAAAAGAGCTTAAAGGTGATGATTTTTATGATGTAAAAACAATAGGGAATCTAACTATAGCCGTAGTCTGTGATGGAGTGGGAAGTGCTGATGAAGGTGCCCAGGCTGCAAAAAGAACCACGAACTACTTAATAAACAACTTTAAAATACGTCCAAAGACTTGGAGTATTGAAAAATCCATAAAAACTTTTATAAAATCTATTAACTCTATTCTCTATCAAGAATCTCAAATAAACTATGAAAGAAGTGAACTTGTTACAACCCTTACAATAGTGGTTATTGAGGGAGGTCGTCTTTACGGTGCAAATGTTGGCGATAGTCGTGTTTACCTTCATCGTGATAGTGAACTTACACAACTTTCAAATGAGCATGTAATGCAAGAGAGTGGATATGAAAATGTTTTAACTCAAGCAATTGGAATAGATAGTAGTGTTGAATTGTTTTATTTTGAGAATATAGTTCAAAAAAATGATAAGATTCTTCTTTGTAGTGATGGGCTTTATAATCTTATGAGTGAAGATAGATTAGAGCAGGGCATAAACTTAGGAGCTCATGCCTTAGTTAAAAAAGCAAGCTCCCTTATGGAACATAACCTTCCAGATGACACAACTGCTGTTGTATTAGAAGTATTTGAGATAAGCGGAGTTCAAACTCTCAAACAGCTAAATTTACCGATTATAGAGAGCCTGAAAGTCGGTCAAGAAGTAGATGGTTACAAACTAAAAAAAGCTTTAATACAAAATGATAGAACATGGCTTTGCTCTAAAAAAACAAAAGATTATGTTCTTAAATTTGCACCATTAGAAGCGATAGATGATGAGAAAATTTTAGACTTATTTATTAAAGAGGCATGGAATGCGAAACGCTTAAAAGCTGACTTTTTTCCTAAAGCTGTCATACCAAAAATACGCTCTACTCGTTACTATGTAATGCAACTTTTAAAGGGCGAAGACCTAAACAAATATATGTCTCATAAACAAGTTAGTATAGATGATAGTGTATCTTTAGCAAATACCTTACTAAATATGTCACAGTTTCTGTTAAAATCTGACTTAGTTCATGGGGATATTAAACCACAAAATCTTATGATTTCTAAAAATGATTATCAGGATCTAGAGTTTAAGATAATAGATTTTGGAAGTATGACAGAGATATTCTCAAATGATACTAGAGCAGGCACTCCAAGCTTTTTATCTCCTGAGAGATTTCAAGGGGAAGCTATAAGTGAAAGTAGTGAAATATTTTCTATAGGTGTTACTCTCTATCTTTGTTTAACTGGTAAATACCCTTATGGAGAGATAGAACCATTCCAAACGCCTACTTTTAAAACTCCAAAAAAACCAAGTCTTTATAACAATAATATTCCGGATTGGCTAGATAGTGTTATTTTACGTTCAATTAGCATAGATAAAGAGCAACGATATACTCACTACTCCGAGATGAACTTTGAACTGAAATATCCACAGAAAGTGAAACCTTTTTTCACAAAAAATAGTTCTTACATACAAAGAGAACCACTTACATTTTACAGGGTTGGTTTTGTGGCAATGAGTATGTTAAATATAATTTTACTTCTTTGGCTAGGATACATAAGTTAAAACATAATTCATATTAAGAATTTTACCTTGATATGCTAGAATCCTTGAAAATTAAACTTCAAAAGGATAGGCCTATGATTATTTATATTCACGGTTTTGGTAGTAGTGGGTATGGACATAAAGCACAACAGTTTCGTGAGTATTTTAAGGGTGAGGCTTTTATCGCTCCATCTTTATCGTACATCCCAGAACTGGCGATTAGAACCTTAGAAGAGTTGATCGAATCATATAATGGTGATGTTAAACTTATAGGCTCATCTCTTGGTGGTTTTTACTCTCTTTATCTTTCACATAAGTACAATGTACAAGCGATTTTAATCAATCCATCAATCCATCCATATATAACATTACAAAAAGTTTTAGGCAATGCTCCTTCCTTTTATGATGAGAGTACTTTTACATGGATGAGTAGTCATATAGATATGCTGCACAAGTACAAAGTAGAAGGTATTTGTGAAGAAAACATCATTACCTTACTCCAAAAGGGTGATGAAACGCTAGACTATAGAGAAGCTGTGAAAAAACTACCAAACTCTAAACTCGTTATAGAAGAGGGTGGCAGTCATAGTTTTGATAAGGTAGAGAGACATTTCACAATGATAAAAGATTTTTTTAATTAAGACATACATGATATAATTATTTACAATATTTTATTAGGCATGATTTGAAAATAATACACTTTAGCGATACTCACCTTGGGTATAACGACTTAGACATTTTAAACGATGAGAACATAAACCAAAGAGAAGCAGATTTTTATGACGCTTTTTCTCAGGTCATAGAGCAGATAAAACGCATAAAACCTGACTACATCATCCATACGGGCGACTTGTTTCACCGTTCATCTCCTAGTAACCGTGCTATTACATTCGCACTTGAGCAGTTTAAAATCATAAGCTCTTTAAACATTCCCTTTATCATCATCGCTGGAAACCACTCAACGCCACGGACAAATCTCTCTAGCCCCATAATGAAAATATTTGAAAACTTTGATAACGTATACACTTCTTACAATCAAGAGTATAAAAAGATAGAGTTCAAAGACATAGTATTTCATACACTCCCTCACATGAACGATGAGACTAAAGCGGTTGAGCAGATAGAGAAATGCGAAGCAGAAATAGATACAGTCAAGAAAAACCTTCTTATGATGCACTGCTCGGTCGGTGCGCACTTCTTGATGCAAGAGTATGGAGAGTGGGTTTTTCCTAAAGACAAAGAGTACATGTTTGAGATGATGGACTATGTAGCACTTGGGCACTGGCATGGTTTCGGTCAAGTAGGTAAACACACAAATGTTTTTTACAGTGGTTCAACTGAACGCACAAGCCTAGGTGACAAACGCAACTCTAAAGGTTTTGTCGAAGTCATACTTGATGATGAGTCTTCTCTTTTTGGAAAACTCCAAACAGAGTACAAAGAGATAAACATTCGTCCCATTGTCTCTAAGGTCATAAACGCAGAGGAGTATGAAAGCTCACTGGCGAACTTAGAGTTTGAAGATACACTAAACGCCATAGTGGAAGTAAGACTAACAAACCTAACACCCCTGCAATCCATAGACATTCAAAACACAGAGATAATCAATCTCTTTACAAACGCCATGAGCGTAACGGTCAAACGCGAGTTTAAATCAACTAGCCATGCACAGAGTGCAGTTGACATAGAGTCCCTTAGCTTACAGCAGTACTTCTTAGAACATGTAAAAGAAGACGCTAACGAAGAAGAGTATGAAAGACTAAAAGGTAAGATAGACAAACTCTTTAACGAGTATGAGGAGAGCCGTGATGATTCTCTCTAAACTACACTTAGAAAACTTCAAAAAGTATGTCACTTATGATGTAGAGTTTGGCGAAGGTCTCATAGGCATCATCGGTAAAAATGGAAGTGGAAAGTCGACACTATTTGAAGCCATACTTTTCGCACTCTATGGAGAAGCCAAAGTCAGAGGAAACAAAGACATTCTTAGAAATGCAAACGCGACTACTAAAGATGCCGTAGTTGTAGAACTAGACTTTGAGTTTGACTCTTGTGAGTATAAGGTTAAACGCGAGTTTCGGGGAAAAGCTCTGAGTGCAAACGCGAAGTTTTATAAAAATGGTGAGCTTACAACCACAGGAGCTAAAGAAGTCACTTCTGCCATAGTAAACCTTACAAAGATGAGTAAAGATGCTTTTATGCATACTCTCTTTGCTTCTCAAAAAGAACTCACAAGTCTTAGTACTCTTAAAAATGAAGACAGAAAAAAGATGATACGAAAGCTTCTTGGACTAGAGAAGATAGACTTCGTTGAAAAAGAGCTAGTAGAGAAAAGCCGTGAACTAAAACGCCAAATAAGTGCATTTGCAGAAGTGCTTTTAAGTGATGAAGACGTTAGTGGTAAACAAGAACTGATAAAGGCTAGAGTTGAGAAGAAAAACATTCTTAGTAAAGATGAGTTAGACAAGAGTAAAGAACTTATAGTACTAAAAGACAAAGAGCAAGCCATAAAAAAAGAGCTTGATGTTTTCACAAAAACTAAAGAGCAAAAACAAAAACTTTTCTCTGGGCTTAAACTTCTGACAAGTAACAAAAGCATAGAGTTACTAACTAGTGCAAAACTCATAGCTGAGGTTCATGAGCTAGAACATAAACAAGAAACACTCACTAGCCTTGCCTCTGTAAAAAAAGAGTACCTGAGTCTCCATGAGGACTTAAAAAACCAAGAAAAGTTAAAAGAGCATCACTTAAAACGCGAGGGGCTTACTAAAGAGCAAGTACAACTAAGAGAGCAGTACACTAAAAGTAAGGCTGACATCTCTACACTAGAAAAAGAGTGTGAGTCGTTCGAGAAGTGTGTACTTGATGAAAAGGACTTACAAGAAGAACTCTCACATGCACTAAGCACTATAGAACTAGAACAAAAGAAAGAGCAAGAACTACTCATAGAGATGAAGAGTGAGCAGAGAACCATAGACGAGGCAAACACGAAGATAGCAGGCATACAAGAACTTGGAAAAGATTCAGAGTGTCCTACTTGTACAAGACCGCTTATAGAAGAGTACGACAATGTCATAAACTCTCTTGTCGCGATAGTCCAAGGCACTCACCAAAAGAAGATAAACGAGTATGAAACGCAGCTTCGTAGTGTACAAGAACAAAAAGCTAAACTCATAGAACTTAAAAGTGTAAAAGATAAAGAGTACCAAGAGCTTACAAAAAAACTAAACATCATAGTGAGTAAACAAAAAGACCTACAAAACGCGAGAGAGCACTTCTCCCTCATAGAGAAAAAAGGTCTCAAAAACAAAGAAGAGCTAAAAGCACTAGAGCAATTTAACTACGACAGTGACCTTCACTTCAAAGTACGAAAAGCATACGATGAACTAGAACCACAGTACAAACACATACTAAGTCTAGAGACAGAACTAAAACGTCTCCCTAGTGTAAAAAAAGAGTTAGAAAAAGTAACCGCACACATAGAAGAGCTTGAAAAGAAACGCTACGACAAAGAACAAGAGCACAACAAAGTTCTCTACGATGAAGAAGCTCATAAACAAAAGCATACAGAGCATGATGAGGCACTTAAAACGCTAGATACCGAGACAACTATGCTAAACGACATAAAAGTCCTCATAGCATCCATAGTCGGAGAGATAAAGACCATACAGAATGCCCTTGACAACAACGATGTCCAAGTAAAAAAAGTCCAATCTAAAAAAGACGACCTCAAAGACTACGAAAAGATAAAAACTAGTTTAGCAGACTTCAAGACGAAACTAAACGCGAAGGTAGCACCTCGCATCTCTAGCATAGCATCTGAGATGTATAGCCAAATAACAAAAGGTAAGTACCAACACATAGAGGTAAACAACGACTTCGACTTCTTCATCTACGACGATGGCAAAAAGTACCCAATAGAGCGTTTCAGCGGTGGAGAAATAGACCTAGCAAACCTAGTGCTTAGAATAGCCATAAGCAAAACGCTAACAGAACTTAGCGGAGCAAGTAGTATAGGCTTTCTTGCGTTTGATGAGGTTTTCGGAAGTCAAGACGAGAGCCGCCGCATGGAAATACTAGAAGCCTTCCACACCATAAAAGAGCAATACCGACAGATATTTCTAATAAGCCACGAGATGGAGATTAAAGAGATGTTTGAGCGGGTTGTTGAGTTGTGAGAAAATAAAAAAGAGTATAAATGAGTGATTTAATGTTTGGCTGCTATGTTTAAATATTAAAAGTGGAGACTCATTCACTGGGGTGTATTTTAAAATTTAAAATTTTCGTCTATACACTTGTTTTTTCCAAGGATTTGTTAGCACTTGAATTACTCGTAATGTTCCCACATTCTATAAATCTTTATTATTTTATCTTCTTCAAATATCTCATAAACTAATCGATGTTGTTTATTTATTCTATGACTAACTAAACCTTTCATATCGCCTTTTAAATATTCATATTCTGGTGGATATTGAAGTGGATTGATTTTGATAAGTTCTAATAATTTTAAAGCTTTAGGCTTTAATCCACTTGAAGCTAGTTTTTTAGCATCTTTTTGTGCTTGTGACATAAAAATTAATTGATATTCTACCATTCTAATTTATCTAAAGTTACACCTTTTTCTATAGGTTCATTTCTCGCTTTTTGGATACTTTGTACCATTCCATCAGTATTTCTTAAATATGTATCATCTGATATATATTTTGATTGTTCCAATACTGTTACTTCTTGTTTTGAGAAGTGATTTATTAACCAAAGAAATTTATCATAAGTACCATCTTGAACTTGTAAAGTTACTGTTTGCATAATAATCCTTTATAATTTTACTTATTTTAACATAATTTAATCATAAATTAACTTTTTTTATTTTTATGATGTTGTTTGGAATATTCTTTTAATAGCTCATCTTTTAAACTTTTTCCAATTTTAACTTTAAAAATTTTACCATTTGCAGTTACAATTTATAACCTTAACTAAAACAAATCCCATCTTGGGAATTTTCCAAGATTTTTAACAAATTGATCTATCCAATTTTTTTCTTTTTATTTTCAAACATTCAAGTTTGAAAAATGCTAAAACTGATAAAAATATATGATTGCTCTGTGTTCTAACTGTCATTGTTTGTAAAGACTCGCCGGACAATAAATTAAAAATTACACCCCTGTGAATGAATCTCCACTTTTATGATATAATTTTTAACTATCGACATAATAAAATAAATAAGGATTTTTAATACCTACAAGATTAAGAGTTGATATTAGCTGGTTATCATCATGTTATCAATCGTGGTGTAAATCGTTGTAATATTTTTAATTCTAAAAGTATTTATCCTTGTTGTGAAGAATCTATTTTAATAAAAGATTTCGATATTAAAACTCTTAATGAGTTTTTAGGTGAACCAATCACAGATAAAGAGTTAGAATACATAAAAA
>Ga0233442_1000095_pt1 | contig 99423 bp, 99 predicted proteins | sample SI_123_September_3_FD_182789 | JGI IMG/M metagenome (GOLD analysis project Ga0233442, IMG submission 182789) | Seawater microbial communities from Saanich Inlet, British Columbia, Canada - SI_123_September2016_150_MG | ecosystem: Environmental > Aquatic > Marine > Inlet | place: Canada: British... | reverse complement strand
TTTTTCTTTCTTGACGGTTTTTAGACCAAAGCGTCCGATTCATTTCCGTTATCACTGTCCGAATGAAACTGTCATGGGTGTCCGAACTGAAGTGTCATAGGTGTCCGATTTGCTCCGTTTTTTGCAATTATGATATTAAAAAATTAGCAAACTTTATTACTTATTTTATTGAAAGTGACATGAAATATTTAGGTATCACTAAATTAATGAAACTATGCTTCTTTGCTGATAAATATCATTTAGAAGCTTATGGCACGCCAATATTAAACAATAATTATACAAAAATGCCAAAAGGCCCAGTTCCTATGTATGTGTACTCTTTAATTAAAAATAGTAAGAATACAGATAGTGATGATTTAGAAAGTGAAGTAAGAGAATTTAATACACATATAAATGTAAAAGAAAGACAATCTGATGATCATTCTAGATTTGAAAATCATAACTCTTTTGACAGAAAGTTTTTCTCAAAATCTCAAATGATTATACTTGATAGACTTGCTTTAGAATTTAAAGATATTGACAAAGAAGCAATATCTAACTTATCTCATGATACTTCAGCTTGGAAATCTGTAAACCTTCATGATAATATACCTTTCTCTTCTATGATTGATAATAATCCAGAACTAAGTAAGCATGTTAGAGAAAATGAAATAAAAAAAATCCAGTTTAATAGCAATGTTCAAAGAGTACTTGAGCAAGTAAAAACTAAATAGTCTTCTTATCTTGTCGCTACAACGTTTAACAGAAAATGTCTTATTTATAAAAAGATTTTCTGTGTTTTATTGGGTAAATTATGAGTTCCACGATGGTAGTGAAGAACGAAATAAATATATAATCACCCTTAACTGTTCAGTTAATGAGTTTCCGCTTACAATTATTCTTCCTACATCCAAAGATGATGGAGCTTTCTATTCAAATCAGAAGAATCTAATAGATTGTGTAGTTATTAAGACTGGGGAATCAGAGTTCTTTACATATAAAGATAATAATACAATAGTTGATTTAAGAAATATAAATACAGAAGACCAAAGTATTATAGAAGCAGTACATGATGAGGGAGAACTTCAGTTTCAAGGGATTCTAGAGCAAGAGTTGCAAGATAGAATAACAAAAGCAATTAAAGATTCACTAACTATTGAAGAGTATTTAACAGACAAGTATCTTTGTCGATAAAAGGTGTTTTAGAAAATTATTAATGCATTTTTCTAAACATTATTCATAGTTTTGGTTCTTTTTTTAATGATAATTTAAAAAAAAAACGCCAGCAAAGATTTTGCTATGCCCTCTGGGTACATCCCCCAAGGGGACTTCCTCGCTAGCACTCACCGCGAACTCCAGCATCGACAAAACCAGCTCAAATGCAGTATAGTTGTCCAACACTATGGATATTTCATTAACTACACTTAAACATTTTTATGATAAAATACTGTATTACAAAATACAAAGGATTTGTTATGGTAGCAACTGTTAGACTAGATGAGAATCTTACAACAACATTAAATAAAGTCTCAAAAATACTCCATAAAAAGAAAAGTGATGTTATACGAGAAGCTATAAAATACTATGCATTAAATGTAGAAAAAGGTGCCAAATCAAGAATGCTAACTGCTATTGGAAAAACAAAAGAAATAGATAAAAAAGATTTTAAAGATTTTGAAGGTACTTTCGATGATGGTATCTAAAGGGGATATTTGGTTAGTAAACCTTAACCCCATTAAGAAAAACAATGAAATGGGAAAAGTTCGACCAGTAGTTGTATTTCAAAATGATGTGTTAAATCATAGTGACTATCCAACTACCATGATTATACCACTTAGCACATCACTAGTAGATGATACACAACCTATACGATATAGAATAAATAAAAGAGATAAACTAAGTGAAAATTCAGATATTGTAATAACTCAAATAAGAGCTATTGATAATGGTAGATTTATAGAAAAATTGGGTACTTTAACTATGGATGAGATTCAAGTAGTAAAAGAATTGTTTGCAGAAATAACACAATAAAAAACATCAGTAAAGATTCAAACCCTGTGTTTGAGGATAGTTTATAAATCAGTGTTAATAGTGGTTTTATAGGTATTTAATAATCTATAGAGTATAATCAATAAAATTATGCTAACAAGGTCTCTTAATGCTACAACGTTTACTCTTCCTTTCTCTCATTTCATACTCTTTACTCCATGCTGTTCCTAGTTTTTCCCAAATGAAAGAGGCTGTTAAAGCAAATCCAGAACTTTTAAACACTCCTCAAGCCAAGGCTATGATGAAAGAGAAAGGTGTAACAAAAGAGGATGTAAGAAAACAACTTGTTAATGATGAAATGAGTAGTAAAGTGACTGATGTTAAGGACATAGAGAACAATATAGATATAGTTGAGACTAATGAGACTAATAAGACTAATAAGACTAATAAGACTAATAAACTTGGAAAAAGACTCAACCCTTTTACATACAAAACAAATGAAGAACTTCGAGTTTCTTTAAATTCCAAGCATCAGCTTCTAACACACAAAAAGCTTACTCGCTACTCAGATAGATTTTATGCGAATAAAAACATTATAGATAGTGCATCTTTACCAACTCCAGATGATTATACTATCTCAACTGGTGACATTTTAGAACTGCATATCTATGGGGACAGAAGTGAGATGCATGAGCTTGAAGTGAAAAATGATGGAAGTGTTGAGTTAGAGTTTATAGGCCCAGTAAGAGTAGGTGGACTTAGCTATCTAGAACTACAAAAACATCTTGAGAAAAGACTTAAAAGTCACTATAAATCAAGCTCTTTTAAAATCATACTGAGTAAATACAGCAGTATTCAAGTTACTCTTATAGGTGATGTGAAGTACCCTGGCATATATAACCTTTCATCTTTTTCAACAGCAAAAGATCTCCTTGTAGAATCAAAGGGAGTAAGAGAAAATGCATCAATTAGAGATATAGTCATAAAAAGAAATGGAAAAAGTGTTGCAAGTTTGGATTTTTACGACTTACTCTTTGAGGGAAAAGATCTTTCTGGTGTTTTACTAAAGCATGGCGACATAGTAATCATTAAAAAAGCTAAAAAACTTGTTGGGATAGATGGCTATGTAAACAGTGCCTCTGTGTTTGAGCTTAAAGAAAATGAAACACTGACTAAACTTATAGAGTATGCAGGTGGAATGAAGGCTGACGCTTCAAAGAGACATATAAAGATAGATAGATATAGTGAAAATTCTATTTTTGAAACATTTAACATATCGTATAGAAAAGCTAAAAACTTTAAGATGAAAGATGGAGATAGAGTTTACATTTATAAACTTGACGATAGTGCGGATCGCAATGTAAACATATATGGAAATATCATTCGACCAGGTAGTTATAGAATCGATGACAATGCAACGCTAAACAAACTCCTAAAAAGTCATTTGTCCACAGGGTTGAAAAAATTCTTTTTACCCGAGACATACTTCGCATATGGAATTCTTAAACGCTACTCGGATACACTGAGTTATGAAACAATATCATTTAATCTTGAAAAAGTTTTGGCAGGGAAGCAAACACTTACATTACATCCAAAAGACGAAATATTTATATTTAGTAAAAACGACATAGGGTCTAGTGAATACATTACAACTAAAGGGGATATTCTTACCAATGACGGAAAGATGAGATACTTTAGTGGCATGACTATACGAGATGCCATTTTTGCTGCTGGCACAGATGGTGTGATGGATGAGAGAGTGAGAGTTACTACTATAAATACTCCAGATCATATGCCAAAAACAAGCTTTTACTCTTTTGAAGAAGATGCTAATGTAAAACTAAGTCCATATGACGAGGTGGAGGTTTATGACTACTACGAAACACATCTACTTCAGCCTGTAAGTATTAAGGGCGAAGTTGTAAACCCCATAACTGTTTTTTATGAAACAGGCATGACTCTTGCAAATCTTCTTGACTCATCGGGAGGTATAACTCCTATGGCATTTTTAAATAAAGTCGAGATAGTAAGATACTACATAGATGAAAAGAACAATAGAGATAAAAAAGTTATATATGTAAGTTTAAAAGACATTAATCCACAAGAGTATGTTGTAGAAGCTTATGATGAAGTGACTATTTATAAGATTCCAAACTGGAGTGATAAAAGAGTGGTGACACTTAAGGGTGAAGTTAAGTTTCCAGGGGACTATACTATAGGGAACTCTGAAAAGTTGAGTAGTCTCATAAAAAGAGCAGGGGGCTACACTAATGAAGCTTTTGTAGAGGGTGCAGTTTTTACCAGAGATAGCATTCGGGTCAAACAGATTGAGCAGTATAATGCATCTTTAGCTAAGATAAAAAGAGAGTTAGCTCTTTATAATGCAATGCCAGCCAACTCAAAGAAGATGGCTAGTTCAGGAGCAGACACAAGTACTCTTAACGATGTTATTTTAGAAGCAAAAAAGTACCAACCAGTTGGAAGAATAAGTATGAAACTCCAAAAAGATTTAGAAGTGTTTTCAGAGAGTGAGTATGACCTGATACTAAAAGATAAAGACACACTTTTTATACCAGGTCATATGGATACAGTAACTGTTTTTGGAGAGGTGTTTAACCCGACATCATTTGTATACTCATCAAATATGGATTTGGAGGATTACATTACACTGGCAAGTGGAGTCTCTCGTGCTGCTGATAGCTCAAACATATATGTGATTCATGCAGATGGAACGAGTGAACCTGCAGATAGTGGTTGGTTTAGCTCTAGTGTTGAAATAGCTCAAGGCGACACTATAGTAGTGCCAGTTTACATTAAAGAGACTGACTCACTTGACTTATGGGACAGTGTATCTAGAATCTTGGCTAGCTTCGCGATAACAGCTGCGACTCTCAATACTCTAGGTATTATGTAATGAGTGAAAATACTGGGAATACATATATAGAAGAAGATGAGATAGACCTACGAGAGTTGTGGCAAACAATTTTAAAAGGTAAGAAAATCATAGCTATGATTACACTAGTTGTGGTTACTATGACTTTGGTATATGCTTTAAAGCTTCCAAATGTTTATAAGTCAGAAGCTATTCTTATACCGTCTTCAGAAGACTCTGGGCCTTCTCTTGGAGGACTTGGTGGACTTGCTGCTATGGCAGGGGTAAGCATAGGTGGCGGTGGATCAATGACACCTGATGTAGCCTTTAACTCACTGCTAAATAATTATGAGTTTATGAAAAAGTTTGTTATAAATAATAAGATAGTTGAATATTATAATGGTAGTGAGGTAGATGAAAACTATGTTTTTGCTTTGGGTTTTAGAGGTGTCTATAATCTGTTTAAGTCAGAAGTGGATGAAGAAAAAAAAGACGATATAGATGCAGAAATTTATATGATTATTAAGAAAATAAGAAGTAACTTTTCAGTTTCAAGTGATAAAAAAACAGCTCTTATAACAGTTTCGTATAGCGATAGTGATAGAAGTTACCCACCGCAAATAATAAACGCATTTTTAAAAGATGCCAGTTCATACTTAGTAGAAAATAATTTAAGAATTATTAACAGTAAGTTGGGATATTTTGAGAGGGAGTTAGTAAGTGTAGATGGATTTGAGTTGAGAAAAAGTATATCTTCAATCATCTCAAAAATATTAGAAGAGAAAATAATGATGCAATCAAAGGTTTACTACCAGTGTGATATTCTTACTTCACCTTCTAGTTCATATGTTAAAGATAAAACAAAGCCTAAACGAGCTCTTATTTTAGTGGTTTCATTTGTAACAAGTATCATCCTCGGTGTATTCTTAGTGTTCTTTTTAGAGTTTATAAAAAAAGAAGAAGATAATTAATCGTGACACTGATTTTAAAATTACTCGTAATTATATTATTCTCATATATTTTTGTGAAACTTATAATTAAGTATGCACATAAACTAAATTTATATGATGTTCCAAACGAACGTAGTCATCACTGTAAGATTACTCCAAGTGGTGCAGGTATAGGCTTTATCTCTGTATTTTTTGTAGGAATATTTCTGTTTGAATTTGAGCTTTTAAGTAAAGTTTGGTATGTGTTTACAGCAATACTTTTGGTGTTTTGTGTTGGCATTTATGATGATAGACATGATGTATCTGCAAAGTTAAAGTTTATGGCTATATTTTTGGCAGTATTTATTATGTGGTTTGGAGGAGTTAGTATAGATACACTTGGTGTTTGGTATGAATATGACCTCACACTTGTGTCTTGGATAGCACTTCCTTTTAGTATGCTAGCAATTGCAGGTTTTACCAATGCTTTAAATCTCATTGATGGGATAGATGGATTGTCTAGTTCTATCTCCATTATAATCTTACTTTTCTTTGCATTCATAGGTTTTGAATATCATAGTGATCTATTAGTGATAATTTCTACTTTTACTATTGCGGCTATTATAGGTTTTTTATTTTTAAACTGGTATCCTGCAAAGATATTTATGGGAGATAGTGGGAGTTTAAGTATAGGTTTTATTATCAGTGTATTAGCTGTTATAAGCTTAAAGTATATTCATCCTATACCTATACTCTATTTGGCAGCTATACCAATTCTTGATACATTAGTAGTAATGGTGAGACGCATTAGAAGAAAAAAGTCGCCTTTTAAACCTGATAAAACGCATATTCACCATATAATGGTAAAATTCTTCGATATGAATGTTAAAAAAACGGTTGTATTCTTAGTGATTTTACAGATAGTGTTTAGCTCTATAGGCTACATGATATTAGACTCCATAAATAAAAATGGCGGAAGTAATGTTCCTCTATTCGCACTTTTTGGTTTTATGATGATGTTTGTGCTTTTCTATATGATATTTACAGGCATACAAAGAAGACAAATAAAAATTGATAACAAAGTAGTTAAATGAAAAGAATAAATTTTGAAGAAGCACTTAAACTGTATGAGATGGATTTTTTTGAGCTAGGTGAACGTGCTGATAGTAAACGCATAGAGATGCATGGTAAAAAGACATACTTTAACATAAACCGTCACATAAATCCGACAAATGTTTGTGCAGATGTTTGTCTTTTTTGTGCTTACTCTGCAACTCGTAAAAATCCAGACCAGTATACTATGAGTCATGAAGATATCATGAAAACAGTTGAAGAGATAGACCAACGTGGTGCTAAAGAAGTACACATAGTATCTGCTCATAACCCAAATGTTACACTTGAATGGTACTTGGGAATCTTTAAAAAGATAAAAGAGGGGTATCCTCATCTTCACATAAAGGCATTAACTGCTGCTGAAGTTGACTTTCTATCTCGCCATCATGGACTTACTTATGATGAAGTACTTGACCTTATGCTTGAAAATGGTGTGGACTCTATGCCCGGTGGTGGTGCAGAAATTTTTGATGAAAAAGTACGAGATAAAATCTGTAAGGGAAAAGTGACATCAGACCAATGGTTTGAAATACATAAAAAATGGCATGAACGCGGTAAAAAATCAAATGTAACGATGCTTTTTGGACATGTAGAATCTCGAGAAAACCGTATAGACCATATGATGAGAATTCGTGATTTACAAGATATAACTGGTGGGTTTAACTGCTTTATACCTTTGGTATATCAAACTGAAAATAATTACTTAAACATTGAGGCACCTATAACAGCCAATGAGATACTCAAAACAATGGCAGTATCGCGTTTAGTACTAGATAATGTGCCAAACTTAAAAGCATACTGGGTGACTTCGACTGTTAACTTAGCTCTTGTTGCTCAAGAGTTTGGAGCCAATGACCTTGATGGTACCATAGAAAAAGAGTCTATAAACTCTGCAGCAGGGGCAAAAAGTGCAAATGGTGTGGTTTTAGAAGACTTCATAGCTTTAATAAAAAATAGTGGTTTTAACCCAGTTGAACGAGATAGTCTTTATAATGAAATAAAAGCTTGGTAAAAAGCTCAAGTGATCATTACGGTTATCATCCCCAGCTATAACCGTTATGAGCTTTTAAAACGAGCTTTAGACTCTGTTTATACTCAAACCTTTCTACCCAAAGAAGTCATCGTTATAGATGATGGCTCAACGGACAATACTTACCAAATTAAAAATGATTTTCCTAGTGTAAAGTACATATATCAAAAAAATAGTGGTGTCTCGTCAGCTAGAAATACTGGGATTAAAAATGCCAGTTTTGAATGGATTTCTTTTTTAGACTCAGATGATGAATGGATAGAAGACAAGCTGGAAAAACAAGTAAATTTTCATCAGCAAAGTAAAGATGTTTTAATGAGTTATACAGACGAGATTTGGATTAGAGATGGAGTTTTAGTGAAAATACCAAAAAAATTTAGAAAAATTGGATCAGATGTATTTTTAGAAAATCTCTCTTTTTGTAATATAGCTCCATCATCTGTACTTATACATAAAACTATACTCGATGATGTTGGCTTATTTGATGAAGAGTTGGAAGTGTGTGAAGACTATGATTTATGGTTGAGAATAGCACAAAGTTATAAGATAGGTTTAGTACATGAAAAACTGATAAAAAAACATGCAGGCCATGAAGAGCAACTTAGTTTTAAACATTGGGGTATAGATAGATTTAGAGTACAAGCATTAGAAAAACTTTTATTAGCTACTTCAACGACTAACAAAGAGCTAATAAAAGTAGAACTTATAAAAAAATATACCTTATTAAAAAAAGGTGCAGTTAAATATGATAAAATAGCAGATATTAATTTATATACAAGGCTACTACTTGCTCACACTTAACAAAGATACAAAAAAAACACTTCTTTATATATCTATTGCTTTTACATTTTCAGTTCTTATGCGTTTGATCTGGGTTTATCAGTTTTCCGGGGTAGAGGCCTTTAAGTTTAATAATCAATTTATGATAAATACTAATGATGGGTATTATTATGCTGAAGGTGCGAGAGATTTATTGAGTGGTATTTCACAAGATAATGATTTGTCTCCCATTACATCAGCTGGTTCACTGTTAACGGCATTTTTTGCAAAAATTCTACCGTTTTCCTTTGAGAGTGTTATCTTTTATTTACCAGTGTTTTTAAGCTCTTTAGTTGTCATCCCTATTATCCTCATCGCAAAAGGCTTGAAAAATTTAGAGATGGGATTTATTGCTGCACTGCTTGCCAGCATTACTTGGAGTTACTACAACAGAACGATGGCAGGCTACTACGATACAGATATGTTAAATATAGTTCTTCCTATGTTTTTACTCTGGTCTATCATATGGGCGATAAATACAAATGAAAATAAGTATCTCATCATCACAGCGATAGATATTCTTATATACAGATGGTGGTATCCTCAAAGTTACTCTTTAGAATTTTCATTTTTCGGGCTAATACTTTTATATGCTCTTATTTTCGATAGAAAAAATATGTTTAATTATAAACTTTTAGCAATTATGATGCTTGCGATGATGAATATTGATGGTTTTATCCGCTTGCCATTAGTTCTTGGAGCTTTTTATATATTTACACAAGAAAAGTTTGATAAATATATTTATTATATTTTAGGTGCTTCAGTTCTTGGCTTTTTTGTATCTGGTGGTTTTGATCCTATTTGGAGCAAGCTAGAATTATATGTATTTAAAGATGCAATCTCAGTTGGAAAAGAAGGTCTTAACTTACACTTTTTTACAGTAATGCAAACTATTAGAGAAGCGGGTCAAATTCCTTTTGAAACTTTCGCAAATCGTATTAGTGGACATGCGGCAACCTTTATAATTTCCATAGTTGGATATGCTTATCTTGTCTATAGACATAAGATAATGATATTTGCATTACCAATGGTTGGACTTGGATTTTTAGCTAGTGTTGGAGGGCTGCGTTTTACTATTTATGCGGTTCCTATCTTAGCATTTGGAATTGCCTTTTTAATTACTGAGATTTCTTTGAAAATGCCTACAAATAAAATGAAAGTTTTATCGATGGTGGCATTTACTTTAGCAATTTTATATCCTAACTATAAACATATAGATGCATATAAAGTTCCAACAGTATTCACAAATGATGAAGTAAAAGTTTTAGATGTATTAAAGACAAAAGTAGATAGAGAGGACTATGTAGTTTCTTGGTGGGACTATGGCTATCCTATAAGATACTACGCAGATATGAAAACTTTAGGTGATGGCGGAAAACATAGTGGTAGTGTTAATTTTCCACTAAGTTATATGTTAACTAGTTCACAGGTTGAAGCTGCGAAAATGGCAAGGTTAGATGTAGAGTACACAGAACAGAAGTTTAAGTACCTTAAAGAGAATAAAGAAGAGATAGAAGATAAAAACATTACTATATTCTCAAATATAGAAGATATGACAAAAGATTATGGTTTTAATGACACAAATGATTTTTTATTCTCACTTCAAACTGAAATGACATTACCGAAAAAAACAAGAGACATTTACTTCTATCTGCCGTTTAGAATGTTAAATATTTTACCAACAGTAACTCTGTTTTCAAATATGGACTTGATGACTGGTACAAAAGGCAAACAACCTTTTTTCTTTGTAAGTAAAAACTTTAAAGATAGTGGATCCAAAATAGATCTAGGACGTAGTATTTATATAGATAAAGCTACATCTAGCATCGTTATAGGTCAACAAAAAATACCTATGAAAAGATTTGTGAAAACTACATACAATGCTCAAAAGAAGTTAGATGTAAATGTACAACTCATAAACCCTACATCAGATATAAGTGTAATATATATGGCAAACTATAATACCTTTTTAGTACTTGATGAAAAAATGTATAACTCTTTATATATTCAACTAATGGTTTTAGAAAATTACAATAAAAACCTATTTGAAGCAGTTACTTTAGATCCAAATGTAAAAGTCTATAAGTTAAAAATTTAAGATGAAACTACTTCTTTTCCTCTTTTTAAGTAGCTCTCTTTATGCAGTTAAACCTGAACTCTTACTTTTAAATAAGTATTCAGAAGATGTAAATGTCTCTAGTTGGTATATGAGTGAAAAACTTGATGGTGTTAGAGCTTACTGGGATGGCAAGCGACTTATTTCAAGAAATGGAAAGGTGTTTTCAGTACCACCTTGTTTTATTAAGGACTTTCCAAGCAGTGAACTTGATGGTGAACTTTGGAGTAAAAGAGGAAACTTTTCAAATATATCTTCAATTGTTCGAAAAAGACAAGCTAATGAATCTTGGAAAGAATTAACATACAATATTTTTGAAGTTCCAAATGCAGAGGGGAACTTGTTAGAAAGATTAAGTACTGTAAAACTTAGTAAATATATAAAAGTCATTAAACAAATAAAAATAGAAGATAAAAAGCACTTGAATGAATTTCTTAAAAATGTAGAAGAAAAAGGCGGGGAGGGTGTAGTTGTCCGAGATGGTAGCCTCACTTATTATACAGGTAGAAATAACAATGCACTCAAGGTTAAAAGTTATGTTGATGATGAATGTGAGGTTACCGGTTATACAACTGGAAAAGGAAAATACAAAGGCATGACTGGAGCATTACTCTGTAAAATGCAAAATCAAAATATTATCAAGATTGGTAGTGGACTATCTGATCAAGAGAGAATCAATCCGCCTAAAATTAGTGCTATAATTACATTTAAATATTATGGATTAACTTCAAAAAGGAATCCGAGATTTCCTATATTTTTAAGAGAAAGGAAATAAAACGGCATGAACTATAGTGATAATTTTAATCCTACGATATTAAACAATAATTTATTTAAAGAAATTGTAAAAGAAAAAAAGACTATAGGTTACTATAACCTAGTAAATCAAGATACTGCAGAGTTTAAAAAGTATGCTTCAACAGTAAAGCAAAAAAATATTGTTGTTATGGGAATAGGAGGAAGTACTCTTGGAACCTATGCAATATATAAGTTTTTAAAACATTCAAAAGAATTGAGTAAAAAACTTTATTTTTTGGAAACAACTGATCCTATTGATATTCAATCAAAAATAGAAGATATCGATCTTAGCGATACACTATTTATAGTTATTTCAAAGTCTGGTACAACTGTAGAAACTATTTCTATTTTTAAATATATAAACTCATTGGTAAAAATTGATAAAAATAATACACTTATAATTACAGAGTTCGATTCTAAGTTGAATGCTTATGCAAAAGCAAATGATATGCAAACATTTGAAATTCCAAAAGATATTGGTGGGCGATTTTCAGTATTTTCGGCTGTTGGTTTAGTCCCTTTAGCAATAGTAGGGATAGACATTGATGAGATAATAGCAGGAATAAAAAAAGTTTATGACTCATTTTTTGCCAAGACGGATGTATATAGAAATATCATAAAAAAAGCAAGATTTTTTGTAGAGTATAAAAATAAGTTCAACATTAATGTCGTTTTTTCATATTCATCGCGTTTAGAAGGATTTAACAAGTGGTACATACAGCTTTGGGGAGAGAGTCTAGGTAAGATAGACATAAACTCTACTAACCAAGGACTCACCCCAATAGGTATAATAGGGCCAATAGACCAACACTCTTTTTTACAGTTAATAGTCCAAGGTAAACGCGATAAAACAGTGAGTGTTATAAAAGTTGATGATTTTGACAATGACCTGAAAATACCAGCTGTAGAACTTGAAGGACTAGAGGAGTTGAACTACTTAGATGGAATAGAATTCTCTTCACTAATCAATAAGCAAGCAGATGCTACAATAGAATCAATCAATAGTCTCGGTGATATACCTTGTGATGTTATAACTATAGAGGGTGTAAATGAGCAAGCGATAGCGAGTTTGATGTATGAGTATGAACTTTTAACATCGGTGTGTGCAAAGTTTATGTACATAAATGCTTACGATCAACCTGGTGTTGAGAGTGGAAAGATAATTTTAAAGAAAAATTTAAAAAACTTAACCATATAAAAGCCAATTTATCCACAATATTTATATAGATTATTTGTATCTTATAGTATAATACTCGAATAATATACTAAAAAGGCTAGAAAATGATAGGAAGAAGAAAAGAATTAGCAATTTTAAATAATATTTGTGAAGAAAAAGAAAGTAAGTTAGTTGTAGTTCATGGCAGAAGAAGAATAGGAAAAACATACTTAATAGATTATATGTTTAAAGAGCATAGAGCAGATTGTCTATTTTTTAAATTTACAGGCAGTGCAGAACAAGATAGTAGTATCCAAAGAGATTATTTTATCGAAGCTATCTATGAATGGTTTAAGATAGAACCAAAAACTCCAATTTTAAAATGGCACCAAGTTTTTATGTTTTTAAAAAGAGCAATAGATGAAGAGATAACAAAACGACATCATAAAGGTAAAGTAATTGTTTTTATTGATGAGGTTGCATGGATTGATAAACATAATAAAGCAGGCTTCCTAAGTGCCTTTGGGCATTTCTATAATACTTATATTGAAAGTAATAATAATCTAGTAGTAATACTTTGTGGATCTAATGCATCTTGGATTAAAAATAAAATACTTAAAGATACAGTTGGTCCTCTTTATCATAGAGTGGATGTAGAGATACCAATGCTACCGTTTGACCTTAAAGAAACAAAAGAATACCTCATCAATGAAAAAAGATTTGACATTGATAATAAAAGTGTAGTCGATATTTACATGGTATTGGGCGGAATTGCAAAATATCTAAGCTATCTTGACTCAAAACTTTCAATATCTCAAAACATCAATAACTTATTCTTTAATCTTAACTCCCCACTATATGATGAATATGATGCAATTTTTAAATCATTATTTTACGATAAAGCAACAGCTCATAAAAATATAATAGATCTACTTAGCAACAAACAATCTGGTTACACAATGTTGGAGTTAGATGTGCATATAGAAGATAGTAAAATTCATGCAATAAGAAATCATATAGATGAATTAATAGATACAGGTTTTGTAAAGCCTGTAAATAGATTTAATAATAAAACTAAAGATACCAAATATATAATAATTGATTCTTTTAGTTTGTTTTACAATAAGTGGGTAAAGCCATTAAGTAAGAATGATATAGCTTCAATGGTTAATTATTTTGACACAAAATCTCAATCTCATGACTATATAATATGGCAAGGTTACGCATTTGAAACTGTATGTATTGCTAATATGCATCTATACTTAAATCAACGAGGACTAAGTGCAGCATTAAAAAGTGTAGGTTATTGGAACTATATACCTAATAAAGATATTATTAAAGATAAGGGTGCTCAAATAGACATCTTAATTGAATATACAAATAATACATATGATATTGTTGAGTGCAAATATTATAATGATGAATTTACTATTGATAAATCATATACAGCTAATCTATTAAATAAAAAAGGTAAATTAATAGAACATGGTATAGTAAATAAAAAATATGATTTAAAAATGATTATGCTTACTACATATGGGACTAAGATAAATCAATATTACAATCAAGTAAATATTTCTCAAAATGTAGTGATTGATGATTTGATGAAATAAAGGATTAATTGCTACTAAAAGCCCCTCTCGGATGTGATCCTTTAGGTTCACCAAAGTGATGTCGAGGAAGCCAAATAGATAGCGAAAATCTAAACTACAGGAATCTGTACTTTGTTGATTTTATTAATTCTACTTATAAATTATTATTTTTAAGTACTTCTTTTATTTCCCTATCAGAAATATTTTCTTTCTCTGTTTTTGTGTAAATAAGAAGTAATCTAATAATATTTTTATTATCGATTATAATATGTGACAATTCTAAAACCTCCACTTTTTCCAGTTGGAACAGATGAATTTGCAAGTCTTATCTTAAAACACTTATTCCCCAGTTCTGTACCAAATTTTGGATTTATAAGCAGCTTCTGATTGAGTGACTCTAAATCATTAGTAATATGCTTATAAGATTTTACAAGCTTTTTGACTTGCTTTATAAATTCAGGTGTTGGTACTATTTTTAACATCAGTTATTAAATCATCCAAACTTATTTCATCTAATTCTTGTGCATTTTGAAGTTTTGCTTGCTCAATAGATTTTTCAAAGCTACGAAGAAGAATCATTTTATTATAACTTTCCGTTACAAAATCAAAAAACTTATCTGTATTGCTATTAAATCCATCTAAAAATATTGTTTCTATTTCTGGATTTTGAATTTTAAGTGTTAACATTATCGTTCCTTTTTTAATTATTCTATCATAAATTAATTGAATTTATAATTCACTATAATATACCTTGTTCTGCCCGTCTAATCAAGTATTATTTTTCCAAGCCTTATGCCTAATAGTATTTATAAATTATACACAACTAGCATTAAACTAATACTAGTTATAAAATTTACATGGACTTAAATACATATTCTAGCACGACTGAAGCCACACATCCAGAAGATGCCCTCGGATGTGATCCTTTAGGTTCACCCAAATTATCATCCAAATCATTTCTACTCCACTTGGGATTTTTTATACTAAAGCCATAAGAACATTTAACCAATATTAAGATACAATTAATGAAGAAAGAGAGGCATTTATGATTGATTATACAAGAATACAAAAAGATTGTTTTTGGGATCTATATATTTCTAAAAAAGATATTGATACTATTTTAGAGAGAGACGATATGAGAAAAAAAAAGATGTTATTTGAAAAAATCCTCTTAAATAGTACAAAATTGTTTACAGATTTGAAAATTTTTGATAGTGAACAATTGGCTTGGCTCTTAGAAGATTATAATACACCTAAATTTAACCAAGAGTATGCTTTTAGAAGAAAAAATATGGCAGAAGTTTATTTTTTCAATAAGCCGCTATTGATTGATGATTTGAAATGGGTAGCATAGACTACAAAGAACTTTACAGCCTTCAAGATAAAGTTTTAGCGGTAATTTTTCAAGAACAAAGCGAATTTTATCTCACGGGAGGGACTTGTCTAAGTCGTTTTTATATTGAAAAAAGATATTCAGATGATTTAGATTTTTTTACAAATCAATCCCCACGATATAGTTTTGAAATCAAAAAAATAAAAAAAGCCCTAGAAGAAAACTTTCAACTAACTACAGAAGTTCAATCAAAAGATTTTACGAGATTTAAAGTAGACGGTTTACTTCAGCTTGACTTTGTGAATGATATATCGTTTCGTTATAAAGATGTTGTGGTTGATGAAAACAACTATCTATTGGATAACATAGAAAACATACTAAGTAATAAAATAACAGCAGTCATAGGTAGAGATAATCCAAAAGATATATTTGATATCTATTTAATTTATAAGTTTTATAGTTTTGAATGGAAAGAAATATTGGATGCCGCACATGAAAAAGCTGGTTTTTCTAATGAAGAACTTATCATCAGACTTAAAAGTTTTCCAAAGGAATTACTACACGAGATTAAAATTATAGATAGAAATTTTTTAAATGACTTTGATATAGAGTTTCCAAAAATAATTTACGAGATAGAGAAAATATAAAATATCCAAGAGTATTTTCGGATATGCTGCTTCTAGGAATGCTAACCCATGGCGTTCTCTACTCTGCATTGCATCAAGTGATGTCGATGAAGTTACTAGGTGAGGCTGAAGCCACACATCCGAAGCCCTCTCGGATGTGATCCTTTAGGTTCACCCAAATCCCTTAGAATAGGGCTTTAAGTTTTCTACTAAAAATGCTCATTTTCAGTACACCAAAAGCATATACCAGATATACTTTCAAAAATTGAACCATAAAAAAGCCAAAGAGATAATGAAAGTTTAATACTTGTACAACTTCAGCCATACTAACAATAAAGAATAGACAAACTTAGTATTGAGTATGAACTTCTTCCATCCGTATGCACAAAGTTTATGTGTATAAATGCTTTCGATTAGCCTGGTCTTGAGAGTGGGAAGGTTATTTTGAAAAAGAAGTTGAAGGATTAAGGTAGGATATGAGTTCAATATTAAAACTAATCGGTCGAGAAAAGGAACTTTTTTCATCAGATATTTATGCTAATGAAAAAGAGTTGACATCCATTGTTTCAGCATCTTCTTTTTTAGTAATAGGCGGAGCTGGATCGATAGGTCAAGCAGTTACTAAAGAGATATTTAAACGCAATCCTAAAAAGCTTCACATTGTAGATATATCTGAAAATAATATGGTTGAACTCGTTCGAGATATAAGAAGTTCATTTGGTTATATTGATGGGGAGTTTAAAACATTTGCATTGGACATTGGTTCACTTGAATATGACGCTTTTATAAAAGCAGATGGCAAATTTGATTATATTTTAAATTTATCTGCTTTAAAACACGTACGAAGTGAAAAAGATCCATTTACACTTATGCGAATGATTGAAACTAATGTTTTTAATACAGATAAAACAATTGGACAGTCTATTACCAATGGAACTAAAAAATACTTCTGTGTGTCAACAGATAAAGCTGCTAATCCTGTAAATATGATGGGTGCTAGCAAACGAATAATGGAAATGTTTGTTATGCGGAAGTCCCAAGGGATGAAAGTTTCTATGGCTCGTTTTGCGAATGTAGCATTTAGTGATGGGTCTCTTCTTCATGGGTTTAACCAACGAATTCAAAAAAATCAACCTATTGTCGCTCCAAATGATATAAAGCGATACTTTGTGACTCCTCAAGAATCAGGCGAACTTTGTCTTATGTCTTGTATATTTGGGGAGAACAGAGATATATTTTTTCCTAAACTTAGTGAGAACCTACATCTTATATCATTTGCAGACATAGCAGTAAAATATCTTGAAGATTTAGGTTATGAACCATTCTTATGCGAGAGTGAAGATGAAGCGAGAGAATTGGCTAAAACTTTACCATCAGAAGGAAAGTGGCCTTGTTTGTTCACTTCTAGCGATACGACTGGAGAAAAAGATTTTGAAGAGTTTTTTACGGATGTGGAAACTTTAGACATGGATAGGTTTGAAAATCTTGGAGTTATTAAAAATAAAGCTCTGTTTGATGAAGAAAAACTAAATAATTTTGAAAAAACTATAAAAAACTATAAAAATAATCTAGCATGGACAAAAGAGAACATTGTAAAAGAATTTTTTACTATGATTCCAGATTTTGGTCATAAAGAGACAGGTAAATATCTTGATGGGAAAATGTAGTCATGTATAAAAATGTAGTTGATTTTATACAAGAACTTTATAACACTAAAGAGTTTTTACCTCTACATGAACCAAGGTTTATTGGTAATGAAAAAAAATATGTAAATGAAGCCATAGATTCTACTTTCGTTTCAAGTGTTGGAAAGTATGTAACACAACTAGAAGCGATGATAGCTGAGTTTTCAGGCTGTAAGTATGCTATTGCCACATCAAACGGTACATCGGCTCTACACATAGGGCTTAAGTTAGTTGGAGTCGATAAGTCTTGTGAGGTTATTACTCAGCCTTTGACTTTCATTGCTACTGCAAACGCCATAAGTTACTGTAATGCAAAGCCTGTATTTATAGATGTTGATAAAGAAACCTTAGGCTTATCTCCTTCAAAACTAAAAGAGTTTTTAGAAGAGTTCACCGTTATGAATGAAGTGAACGAATGCATTAATAAAATCACAAAAAAAACTATTAAAGCTTGTGTTCCCATGCACACCTTTGGTCATCCATGTAAGATAGATGAGATAGTCAGTATTTGTGATGAATACAACATCAGTGTTGTTGAAGACGCAGCTGAATCACTTGGTTCATACTATAAAGGCAAACATACTGGTAGTTTTGGTAAAGTTGGTGTTTTCTCTTTTAATGGAAATAAAATCATTACAACTGGTGGTGGTGGTATGATAGTGACTGATGATAAAGAGTTAGCTTCGCGAGCAAAGCACATTACAACCACTGCAAAAGTTCCAGACCCTTATGAATATGTTCATGATGAGATAGGCTATAACTATAGACTTACAAACTTAAGTGCGGCGCTTGGCGTAGCTCAAATGGAACAACTTCCTTTATTTATAGAAAAACAAAGAGAGTTAGCAAAAGAGTATGAAGCTTTTTTTAAAGATTTGGATATGCAGTTCATAACTGAACCTGAAAATTCTAATTCAAACTATTGGCTAAACGCAGTGATACTAAAAGACAGAAAAACACGAGATAGCTTTTTAAAATACACTAATGACAACGGCATCATGACTCGATGTATCTGGAGACTTATGAATAAGTTAGAAATGTTTAAAGATTGTCAATGTGGGGATTTATCAAATTCAGAGTGGTTTGAAGATAGGGTTGTAAATATTTCGAGTTCGGTGATAGTATAATGAAAGAAGAAATATTACTTATAGGTGGTGGCGGTCACTGTAAATCTGTAATAGATGTTATAGAACAAGAGGATAAATATATTATCGCTGGTATTATTGATAAAATAGAGCTACTTGGAAGTGATGTGTTAGGTTATAAAGTCATAGGGTGTGATGATGATTTAGTAAAGCTAAGAGATAAATACTCAAATGCGATAGTAACGGTAGGCCATATTAAGTCAAATAGTTTAAGAGTCAAACTATTTAATTTATTAAAAGGTTTAAATTTTAATTTGCCAAAAATCATTTCACCGTTGGCCTATGTTTCCAATCATTCAAAAATTGATGAAGGCACAATAGTGATGCATCATGCACTTGTTAACGCTTCTTCACAAATAGGTGAAAACTGTATAATAAATACTAAAGCTTTAATTGAACACGATTGCGTGGTGGAGAATAATTGTCACGTTTCCACAGGGGCTATTGTCAATGGTGGCGTTGTTGTCAAAGAAAACACATTTTTTGGAAGTAACGCCACTTCAAAAGAGTATATAGAAGTGAATGACTTTATAAAAGCGGGGAGCGTTGTAAAATGAAACAAGTATTTATAATCGCAGAAGCGGGGGTTAATCATAACGGTTCCATAGAATTTGCTAAAAAACTCATAGATGTCGCAGTTGATGCTGGTGTAAATGCCGTGAAGTTTCAAACATTTAGAGCTAAAAATCTAGTTTCAAAAAATGCAAAAAAAGCCCAATATCAAAAAGAAAATATAGGAGATGGTGATGATAGTCAGTTTAATATGCTTAAAAAACTTGAACTTAATATAGATACTCATCATGAACTTATATCTTATTGTAATAGTAAAAATATAATGTTTCTCTCAACTCCATTTGATCATGACAGCATAGAACTTCTAAATGACTTAGGTTTAGAAATCTTTAAAATTCCAAGTGGAGAAATTACAAATCTTCCATATTTAAGACATATTGGTAAACTTGGAAAAAAAGTGATACTCTCGACGGGTATGGCGGATATTGGCGAGATAGAAGATGCAATGGATGTTTTGACGGAAGCTGGAACATCGAAGGCAAATATAACCGTGCTTCATGCAAACACTATGTACCCAACGCCGATAGAAGACGTAAATCTAAAAGCAATGTTGACAATAGGTAGCACTTTTGACGTGGCGTTTGGATACAGTGACCATACTTTAGGAATTGAAGTTGATATAGCAGCTGTTGCGATGGGGGCATCATGTATAGAGAAACATTTTACACTTGATAAAACTATGGAAGGTCCAGATCATAAAGCTTCATTAGAACCTGATGAACTTAAAGAGATGGTAAAAACGATTCGAAATATTGAACTAGCTCTTGGTAGTAGTATTAAAAAACCTTCAAAGAGTGAAACTCCAAATATGCATATAGTTAGAAAATCAATTGTAGCAAAAAGAGCTATTGGTAAAGGTGAAATATTAAGCGAAGACAATCTTGCCATTAAAAGACCGGGGAATGGTATCAATCCTATGCGATGGGATGAAATTATTGGTACTCTCGCGAGTAAAGATTACATTGAAGATGAATTGATATGAATAAAAGAAAAGTCTGCGTCGTAACAGGGACAAGAGCAGAATATGGTTTGCTTTATTGGTTGATGAAGGAGATAGAAGCAGATGATGAGTTAGAACTTCAAATCATCGCTACTGGAATGCACTTAAGCCCTGAATTTGGATTGACTTACAAAGAGATAGAAAAAGACTTTAGAATAGATAAAAAGATAGAAATGCTTCTTTCTTCTGACACATCTGTTGGTATTTCCAAGTCGATGGGACTTGCTCAAATTTCTTTTGCTGAAGCATATGAAGAATTACAACCTGATATATTAGTGGTTCTTGGCGATAGATATGAAATATTTTCCGCGGTAAGTTCAGCAATGATAGCTAGAATTCCAATTGCTCATCTTCACGGCGGTGAGACTACCGAGGGCGCGTTTGATGAATCAATTCGTCATTCTATTACTAAAATGAGTCATCTTCATTTTACAGCTACAGACGAGTATAAAAATAGAGTTATTCAGCTGGGTGAGCATCCAAATAGTGTTTATAATGTTGGTGGACTTGGAATTGATAATATTAAAAAATTAAAGCTTCTTTCACGAGAAGAGTTTGAAAAATCAATAGATTTTAAGTTAAATAAAAAAAATACCATTGTGACTTTTCATCCTGTAACTCTTGAAAATTCAACGGTTTCAGTGCAGTTTCAAAATTTGTTAGACGCTATTGATGAACTTGAAGATACAAATATAATTTTTACAAAAGCCAATAGTGATACCGATGGAAGAGTTGTTAATGGAATGATAGACGACTACGTTAGAGTAAATGGCGACAAATCTATCGCGTTTACTTCTTTGGGTCAATTAAGATACTTAAGCGCTCTGCAATATGTAGACGTTATGGTTGGCAATAGTTCAAGTGGACTTATCGAAGCACCATCTTTTAAGATAGGAACTCTAAATATTGGCGATAGGCAAAAGGGACGAATAATGGCTGATAGCGTTATAAACACAAAGCCAGATAAACAATCAATTAGAAATGCTTTTGAAAAAATGTATTCACAGGAATTTATTAAAACTTTGCAAGAAGTGGACAATCCTTATGGGAATGGTGGAGCGAGTAAAAAAATAAAAAACATTATAAAAAATGCTAAATTGGAAAACATACTCAAAAAGACTTTTTATAATATAAAGGTAGAAAATGACTGATTATAAAAAAGTGATATTAATTCCAAAATCAACGATAATAGAAGCTTTACAAGTCATTGATAAAGGTGCTATTCAAATAGCACTTGTTATAGATGAAAATGAAAAACTATTGGGTACTTTGACTGATGGAGACATTAGAAGAGGCTTATTAAACGATTTGTCTTTAAGTGACAGTATCGAAAGCATTATCTTTAAAAATCCAACAGTATGCAATATAGCAGACACTAAAGAAAAAATTTTAGAGATAGCTGTTAGTAAAAAAATCTATCAAATACCTGTGGTAGATAACGATGGAAAGTTAGTTGGTATAGAAGAAGTTGATGAGCTTTTAAGACAAAAGTCTAAGAGTAATAAAGTTGTATTGATGGTTGGTGGATTAGGAACTAGACTAAGACCGTTAACAGATCATACTCCTAAACCAATGTTAAAAGTTGGTAACAAACCAATTTTAGAAACGATAATACAAAATTTTAAAAAGTATGGATTTACAAACATCATACTCTGTGTAAGTTATAAATCAGAGATAATAGAAGAATATTTTAAAGATGGTTCAGAATTTGGAGTAAATATAGAGTATATTCATGAAAATAAAAGAATGGGGACAGCTGGAGCATTAAGTCTAATAAGAGACAAACTTCATGAGTCTTTTTTTGTTATGAATGGTGATTTACTTACAAATATAAATTTTGATAGAATGATGGAATACCATATATCTAATGTATCGGTGGCAACTATGGGAGTAAGAGAATATGATTTTCAAGTGCCTTACGGCGTTGTAAATGTTCATGACAAGGATATCTTAAGTATAGAAGAAAAACCTCTTCATAAGTTTTTTGTGAGTGGTGGTGTTTATGTCTTAAATGAAAAAGTTTTAGATTATATTCCTGATGATGAGTTTTACGATATGCCAACGCTGTTTGAAAAAGTGATTCAAGAGAAATTAAAGAGCATCTCTTTTCCTATTCGTGAGTATTGGTTAGATATTGGAAGAATGGAAGAGTATGAAAAAGCAAATAATGAATATCATGAGATTTTTTAATTGAAGATTTTAATAATTGGCTATGGCTCTATTGGAAAAAGACATGAAGAAGTTCTTTTAGAGTTAGAAAATATTGAACAGATAGATATTGTTACTAATCAATATCTTTCAAATAAGAGGACATTTAAAAATTTAGAAGATATTCAAAATTTAAATGATTATGATTATTTTATAATTGCGTCAGAAACTAACAAGCATTACACTCAACTAAAATATTTAGAATCTATGCTTACAGATAAAATCATATTTTGCGAAAAACCACTTTTTGAGTCTCAAAAAATTTTAAAGATTACAAAAAATCAAGTTTATGTTGGTTATGTTCTGCGGTTTCATCCACTTCTTCAAACACTTAAAAAACTTTTAAAAGATGATAATATCTTAAATATAAACGTTAATTGTGGGCAGTATCTTCCAACATGGAGAGCCCAGAGTGATTATAGAGATTCTTATAGCGCAAAAAAAGAAGAGGGTGGTGGAGTACTACTAGATTTGAGCCATGAAATAGATTATACTCAATGGTTATGTGGAAAGATTAATGAGATAAAAAGTTATCAAGTGAAAGTTTCTGACTTAGAAATAAGTTCAGATGACTTAAGCACTTTTATAGCCAAAACAGATAGAGGCATCATAGTGAATTTATCAATTGACTATATTAGCAAAATAACATATAGAAAAATTATGTTAAATACTTTCAACACTACATATGAACTAGATTTTATAAACAATAAGCTTGTACAAAAAGATAAGTTTGGTGTTGAAGAAGTTTTCAGTAGTAGTAATCTAGAGAGAAACAGTATGTTTGAAAATATGCATAAATCAATTTTAGGTACAAAAGAAAGTGTCTGTTCTTATTCTGAAGCATTGGAAGTTATGGATACTATCTCAAAAGTTCAGGAGCAAAATAGATGAGTAAAGTATTATGTACAATTTGTGCTAGAGGCGGAAGTAAAGGCGTTAAAAATAAAAATGTTAAAGAGATTAATGGCAAACCACTTATTGCTTACACAATTGAGCAAGCAAAAGCATCTCAGCTATTTGATCATATTGTGATTAGTACAGATTCTGATGATATTGCAAATATTGCTAAAGAATACGGAGCGGAAGTCTTTTTTAAACGTAGCACTGAAATGGCAAGCGACACAGCCGGTAAACTTGATGTAATTAAAGATACTTTTGTGCGAAGTGAAGAGCATTATAAAAAACAGTATGATTATTTAATAGACTTAGACGCTACGGCTCCTCTTAGAGTTGTTGAAGATATAACAAAATCTTTTGAACAGTTTCTAGCTAATGACAATGACAATTTAATAACCGCTATGCCAGGAAGAAGAAGTCCTTACTTTAACTTAGTTGAAGTGAATGAAGAGGGTAGAGTTTATCTTTCAAAAGAGTTTGACAATAGCATTGTTAGACGTCAAGATGCTCCAAAAAGTTACGATATGAACGCTTCTATTTATATATGGAAAAGGGATGCTATCTTAAATATAAAATCTCTTTTTATGGAAAAAACGGGACTCTACGTAATGCCTGAAGAGAGGTCTATAGACATAGACACTCCTTTGGACTATGAGTTTGTTGAGTTTTTAATGAGGAAAAATAATGCTTAAAGATAAAGTTGTAGTAATTACTGGTGGAGCAGGACTTATTGGCAAAGAGTTTGTCAAAGCAGTCGTTGAGCAAGATGGCATAGCTATAATCGCAGATATAAATGAAAAAATAGGTAATCAAGTAAAAAATGCTTTATCTGAAGAACTCAATACAACTAGTATAGATTTTGTAAAACTAGATATAACTTCTAAAGAGTCTTTGCAAAGATGTGTTAATTATTTGGATGAAAGATATAAAAGAATAGACGCTTTAGTAAATAATGCTTACCCTAGAAATAAAAATTATGCCAGACATTTTTTTGACGTGGAATATGATGATTTTGTAGAAAACTTAGGCTTGAATCTTGGAGGTTATTTCACAACATCTCAGCAGTTTGCAAAGTATTTTCAAACACAAGGTTATGGTAACATTATAAATATTTCTTCAATATATGGAGTGATTGCACCTAAATTTGAAGTATATGAAAATACTCCTATGACTATGCCTGTGGAGTATGCAGCTATCAAGTCTGGATTAATTCATTTAACGAAGTATATGGCGAAATATTTTAAAAATATGAATATAAAAGTAAATACTTTAAGTCCTGGCGGTATCTTTGACTCTCAACCCGAAGCTTTTTTACAAAAGTATAAGGAAGAGTGTCTAAACAAAGGGATGTTGGATAAGAGTGATTTAAAAGGAACTTTGATTTACTTGCTAAGTGACATGAGCAAGTATGTAAATGGGCAAAATATTATTGTGGATGATGGGTTCTGCCTGTGATAAGTGAGATGCTGAAAAAAAGAGTCTTTGATATAAATTCTGATAGATTAGGTCCAGACTGTCCATTTACCCATTGGAAACTATATTTTAAATCACAGATGCAAAAAATATCGCAAAGTAAATTCAAATCATTTTCTACTAGCTCGGAGTTTAGAGCAGGAGCTTATGCAATAACATGTTCAAAAATTTCCATAGGTGCAAATGTAATTATTAGACCTAATACAATGCTTTTTGCAGATCCAAGAGAGGGTGATGATGGGCAAATTATTATAGAAAACGATGTAATGATAGGTTCGGGTGTTCATATCTATGTATCGAATCATCGTTATGATATGGAAGATAAGAACATCATGGAGCAGGGACACTACATGGCACAAAGCGTTCATTTAGAAGAGGGTTGTTGGATTGGTGCCAATAGTATTATTTTGCCAGGAATAACAATTGGTGAAAATGCAGTAGTCGGTGCAGGGAGTATAGTTACTAAGAATGTGCCTTCAAGAGTTGTATTTGCTGGAAATCCTGCTAAGTTAATAAAAAAACTATAAAGTATTTTGATGGAAGATAGTCTAAAAAAAAGATACATTGTAAAATTGCTAGCAAGTTTTATTGCTGGTATTTTTAATATAATTCTTATTGCCATTGTTCCTAAAGCTTTGGGACCTATTGCATTTGGACAGTTTAGCTATTTGCAACAGTCCTTTTCTCAAGTTATTGCATTTTTTGATGCAGGAACTTCCACTGCTTTTTTTACAAAACTATCCGCTAAGCATGAAAGAAAAGAGCTTATCTCATTTTATTTTTTATTTTCGGTTTTGCTTCTTCTTCTATTGTATTCATTTATATATCTAGGTATTTTTTTTGGCTATAGTGACAACTTGCTGCCTAATATACCGATTGATTATATTTATTTTGGACTGTGGTTTGGTTTTCTGACATGGTTAACCCAAATATATGTAAAAATATCGGATGCTTACGCGCTTACTGTTTCAGTTGAAGTTATTAAAATACTGCATAAAGCGTTTAGTTTACTTTTACTGATTTGTTTTATTCATTATCTTACATTTGATTTATCAAGTTATTTTTATTTTCATTATCTCTCGTTAGTCTCTTTTATTTTGATTATCACAGTTTTATTTGTTAAAAAAGAGATCTTCACAAGTAATATGGTGACGTTTAAGTTAGCCTATAAACAATTAACGAGTGAGTTTATTAAATTTTCTTCACCACTACTCGTTTTCAATACCGTTGCCATCCTTATTGCTCTGTTTGATATCTGGTTATTGCAAAAGGTTAGTGGTTCGATGGAAACAGGTTTTTATGGATTGGCTTACTCAATAGCGGCAATGTGCTTTTTGTTTACTGGATCCATGACTCCTTTAATAACGAGAGAATTTTCTAAAGCTTATGAAAAAAAAGAGATAGAAAAGATAAAAAAACTTTTTAAACGCTATGTTCCAATGCTATATGCAATTGCAGCCTACTTTGGAGTTTTTATATCTTTTGAAAGTGAAAATTTAATAGGAATTTTTACAGATGAAAAGTTTCAAGATGCTTATTTCGTTTTAGTCGTGATGGCTTTTTATCCGGTTCATCAAACTTATGGACAACTGAATGGTTCACTTTTTTTTGCTATGGAAAAGACGGCTTTATATAGAAATATAGGATTAATTTCGGCCTTAATAGGCTTAATGTTTACTTTTATTTTTATATATATGATGGAGTTAGGGGCTGTTGGTTTTGCATGGAAAATGGTACTAATTCAAATCATTTCTGTAAATATTCAGCTCTATTTTAATGCTAAATTATTAAATTTAAATATTTTACCCTTTTTAACTCATCAAATACTTTCAGTTATGTTTTTTTGTGCAATGGCCTTTGTGAGTACGCAAATGATTTTTATAGGAGAGAACGGTATTATGATTTTTTTAGCAAAAGGAATCTTCTATACTTTTCTAGTATTAGTTGGTACAATGCTTGTTCCCTATATATTTTCAACGAATAGAGATGAAATTTTTGGTTTACTAAACAATTTAAAGGCGAAAGTAAAATGATTGACGGTTTTGTTGCAGGTTTAGATACAAAGTATAGAAACATATTTATAATTGACTCTATGTCCTATTGGAAAGAAGATAATGATTACAATTCAAAAACTGATCTTGTATTAACATATGACTTAGAGCTTCATAAAGCTATAAGTATTTTAGGTGGAAATGTATTTTATATTGACCACATAGTAGATTCAAATAGAATGCAGAAGAATAATTTTTTAATTTACAAGTTTTTTAAAAATTGGCATTTTGATAGGACAGGCAATGATATTTTTGTTTATAAAGATGTCCCATTTGGACTTGCATTAAGGTTAGAGTATTGGAATGATTTTACGACATACATTAGACTTTATTTATCCCTGTCTTGTTTAAAAAAAATTGAAATGGATAAACTATACCTTTCAACTACCGACAAAGTAATCCTTGAAATACTGAATGGGCTTAAAATTCCTTTTGTAGAACAAATTATTGATGAAAAGAGTAGTATTGGATTTTATTTTCCTATTCAAAAGTGGATGGATGAGAGAATTCGGCCTAGTGGTTTACGAGCATTTTTATATAAAACAAGAGAAATTGTAAGTTATTATTATGGATTAATAAGATCATTTTTAGATAACTTATTTACAAATAACAATATTCAAACGGTTTTTATTCAAGAGTATCATCCAACGAAAAAGATATTAGCACATTTAAGGGAAGATAATAATATAAGAGTATTGTTAACAAATTTTTCAAGAGGTTCTAAACTAAGAGAAAATCTCTCGGAACGACTTGTTCCCATTGGAGGTAGAGTTGAAAAGTATGATAAAGTGGCAGACTCACTGATACACGAAATGAGCCTAAGGAAAAATGAGAAACTTATACTAGATGATGGTAGTGATATTTCAATTCAAATATATAATATTATTGAAAATCGAATCGCTGTCGCATTGCCAAACATATTAAGAACGTTAGATAGTTCTATTTTATATTTTAATAAGAATAAGGTAGATTTGGAAATTTTAATAGCAAATATTGGTCATGCCGCTACTCTATTTGATTGTGTTTGTAAGGTTAGAAATATACCAAGTTATTTAATTATAAATGGATTTTTAGGAAGTTCTTATTCTGATGATAGTAGATATGCCAACTATATAAACAGTTACTCGACAAGCATTAAAGAGAACTATTTTAGAGGTAATAAAAATATTGTTACTCTTGGTGATTCTAGAATGGATGCCTATCGTTCATCAGATAAGCCTTTAGAAGTAAATAGAATAAAACCTACCGTTACAATTGGCGCATCAGGGTTTAACTCTACAAATTTAAGTTCTTACGTAGCGGTAGAGTTTGATTTTATGTATGATATTGTATCTGCTCTAAATAATGTAATCATTCAGGGTACGGAAATAGATATAATTATTAAAGTACGTCCTAATGGTTATAAAAGTCAGTATCAAAAATTTATCAGTAAATACTTTGGTGAGTTAAATATAAAGATTATTGATAATTTACCGATGAGAGATGTACTAGAAAGGACAGATTTTTATATATCTATATATTCTCAAACATTATTTGAGGCATCTTGTTTAGGTATTCCAGTTGTTTATTATAAAAAAGATACTGAAATAATGGATCCTCCTTTTAATAATAATTCGGAATTGGTTACGGCAACAGATAAGGAAGACATGATTCAAGCTTTTTATGATTTTAAAAATAATCATAAAAGGTATGAGCCTTTCTTAAACCGTAAGATTATGGAAAAGTATATTGGGCCACTGGATGGTAAAAATTTAGAAAGAAATCTGAAATTTGTATATGAATTGTTAGATAAACCTAAACAAGAGAAAAATAATGATTAGATGGATGAAAAATAGTATAAAGTTTTTTTTGCAAAAAAGAAAGTTTCCAGATAGTAAGATATATTTCAATGCTTCTGTAGATAATAAAAGCAAACTCGGTAAACATAGCGTTATATTTTCAAATGTAACATTAGTAAACTCCACTATTGATGATTATAGTTATGTGCAAAAAAATACGGAGATAGTAAATGCACAGATAGGAAAGTTTTGCTCAATAGCTAGTAATGTAGCTGTGGGGTTGGCAAATCATCCAATGAATTTGATTAGTACAAGTCCTATTTTTTATGACAACACTCAGCCTTTACCTTTTTTCTTTACAACTATTCCTTACAAAGGTGAGCTGTCCCCTCAAACAACAATCGGTTCTGATGTATGGATTGGACAAGGAGCTATGATAAAAGCTGGTATAACACTTGGTGTTGGCGCTGTGATTGGTGCTGGAGCTGTAGTAACAAAAAATGTTGAACCGTATAGCGTAGTCGCTGGCGTTCCAGCAAGACACATTAAGTATAGATTTGATGAAAAACTGAGAGAATTATTATTAAAATCGAAGTGGTGGGAGCTAGATGAAAAAATTGTAGGATTGTCTTTACTTTTTAATCAAGCTGATGAGTTTTTAGAAAAATTAGGACGGAATGGATGATTAAATTTAGTTCGTATAACAGAATAAAAAGATATATTAAACGCCATGCTTTTGCCTTTTTGTTTGGAAATGGTTTTAAAAAATTTGGTAAAAAAGTCTCAATGATAAATCCTGATATTATTGAAGGAGAGCAGTATATATGTTTATCTGACAATGTTTCTTTTGGTGCACAAGCTTGGTTGTTGGCTTTAAAACAAGATAATCAAGAACCAAAATTAGTAATAGAAGAAGGGGTTACTGTTGGAAGATTTTCGCATATTGTTGCTATCAAAGAGGTTGTGATAGAAAAAAATGTTTTGATAGCAGATAAGGTGTATATTTCTGATAATTTACATTCTTATGAGGATATAAATACTCCAATAATAAATCAAAAAATTCTTTTTAAATCTAATGTCATAATTGGAGAAAATAGCTGGATTGGCGAAAATGTCTCTATCATTGGTGCAAAAATTGGTAAGCACTCCGTAATTGGCTCAAACTCTGTCGTAAATAGCGATATACCTGATTATTCCATCGCAGTTGGATCACCTGCTAGAGTTATTAAGAAGTATGATTTCAAAGATAAAATATGGAAAAAAGTATAATGAATTTAAATAATAAAAAAATACTTTTCATAGCCCCAAAATTTTATTATTACCATAGTGATATTGTGAAGTCTTTAGAGTTTCAAGGTTCTTATGTTACTTTTTATCCAGAAATGATACAGAGCGTTCTTTATAGAATTTCAAACAAGTTTAGCGCAATGTTAGAAAACTATTTGAGAAATAGATATTTAAAATCTATTTTAGACGATACAAAAGAAAATATGTATGAGATAGTTTTTGTCATCCGTGGTGGGTATCTATCTCCTTTATGGCTAGAAGCACTACGTTTGAAGTTGCCAAACGCAGAGTTTGTGATGTACCAGTGGGATTCAACACGACAAAACAACTACTTAGCTCTTATAAAATATTTTGATAGTGTGAAAACCTTTGATATGATAGATGCAAAAAAATATAACCTAGATTATTTACCACTGTTTTATACTCGACAGTATAGAGAACTACAGAAAGAAAAAAAAGTACAGAAATATGACTTAGTTTTTTTTGGAGCATATCATAGTGATAGATTAAAAATCATTAAATACATAGATAAGCTTTTCAAAAAAAATAATTTAGTTTTCAAGTACCATTTATTTGTAACCAGGTTGGCACTGTTCCGACTACTTTTGACAAGAGTTATCTCTCTTAATGATTTACCCTATTTCAAAACCTACTCAGTATCTAGCGATGAGATAATAGAAACATATAAAGAGTCAAGTGCAGTCTTGGATATAGAATTATCTATTCAAAATGGATTAACTATGAGAACTTTTGAAACTCTTGGCGCGCATTTGAAGTTAGTAACGACTAATGAAAATATAACAAAAGAAAGTTTTTACGACCCTAATACAATTATGTATATTGATAGAAATAACATAAATTTAGAGTTAGATTTTTTTAAAAAGACTCGAGATATAGACAATAAATTTGATGAGTTTCATATTGACTCGTGGATTAAAAATATATTAGTGTAACATCAGCTATTTTATTGTAAAATAATATTACTTTAGTGCATTGGAGAGTTGGATGAAAGGTATTATACTAGCAGGTGGAAGTGGAACAAGACTTTACCCTATTACTCAGGGTGTCTCTAAACAACTGATTCCCATCTACGATAAGCCTATGATTTATTATCCACTTTCTGTTTTGATGCTTGCAGGCATTAAAGAAGTTCTTATAATCTCAACTCCTCATGATTTACCGAGATTTGAAGATCTTTTGGGAAGCGGTGAGAAAATTGGAATGAAGTTTTCTTATGTTGCACAAGCATCGCCTGACGGACTAGCTCAAGCTTTTGTCTTAGGAGAAGAGTTTATAGGTGATGACGATGTGTGTCTTGTACTGGGAGACAACATTTTTTATGGACATGGGTTAACCTCTCTTTTATCAAAGTCGGTTCGAAATGTTCAAGATGAAAACAAAGCAACTGTATTTGGTTACTATGTTAAGGATCCCAAGCGCTATGGCGTTGCCGAATTTGATACTGAAGGTAATGTTACAAGCATAGAAGAAAAACCAGAAAATCCTAAATCAAATTATGCTGTTATAGGTCTTTATTTTTATCCAAATGACGTCATACAAAAAGCTAAAAATGTAAAACTTTCTCATCGTGGCGAATATGAGATAACAACTCTAAATCAAGATTACTTACATGAACAAAGATTAAAGGTTGAACTTATGGGACGAGGGTATGCTTGGTTAGATACTGGAACTCATGAGTCTCTCATAGAAGCAAGTCAGTTTATTCAAACCATAGAGAATAGACAAGCTCTCAAAATAGCATGTTTGGAAGAGATAGCATATGAGATGGGTTACATTACGAAAGAGAAACTTATAGAACTAGCTGAACCACTCAAGAAAAATCAATATGGACAGTACTTATTAGATAGAGCAAAACAAGGGAAAATATATGGAATTTATTAGAACGGATATTCCTGATATTATAATCTGTAAACCTACACGACATGGAGATGATAGAGGTTACTTTATAGAGACTTTTAGAGAAGATAAGCTTGAGGATTTTTTAGGATACAAAATAAACTTTACTCAAGATAATGAATCTAAATCTTCTCGTGGTGTTTTAAGGGGTTTGCACTATCAACTCCATCCCTCTGCACAAACCAAATTAGTAAGAGTTATAAAAGGTAGAGTTTTAGACGTAGCGGTAGATATTCGAAAAGACTCACCAACATTTGCTCAGCATGTAGCGGTAGAATTAAATGATGAAAACCAATTTCAACTTTTAGTACCCCGTGGATTTGCTCACGGTTTTGTGGTACTTGAAGATGATACTGTTTTCGCGTATAAGGTTGATAATTATTATTCACCGAAGAATGATAGGGGTATTGCTTTTGATGATGAAAGTTTATCCATAGACTGGACGATACCAGATGGTGAACTTAATCTTTCTGTAAAAGATAGAGCACAACCTACTTTAAATGAAGCTATTGATATTTTTGAGTACGGAGTGAATTATTATGCTTAATGTTTTAGTAACTGGTGCAGGTGGTTTTATAGGTAAGAATTTCATTAGTAAGCTTCAGTTAAACCCACAAATTAATATTTTAGAGTATAAACGCAGTAATGATAAAACAGATTTAAAAGGGTTAGTTTTAAAAAGTGATTTTATATATCACCTAGCTGGAGAAGTCAGACCAACAAGTAGCGATACAGAGTTTAAAAGTTCAAATGTCACACTAACTAAAGAAATTCTTGAAATACTTAAGAAGGGTAATAAAAAAACTGTCATTCTATATGTTTCAAGTATTCATGCCAAATTACTTAAAAATGAGTATGGAAGAACAAAAAGAGAATCGGAAATATTGATTGAAGAATATTCGAGAGAGAATGACATAAATTGTTTTATATATAGACTTCCCCATGTTTTTGGTGAAGAGTGCAAAGCAAATTACAACTCGGTTGTATCAACATGGATTTACAATAGTATAAAAGGTTTAGATATAAATGTTTTTGATCGAGGCATTGAGATGCACTATGTGTATGTTCAAGATATTGTGAATGAATTTATAGAAAAATTAAGTAGTAAAAATAATTGTGAATTATATATCGAGCCCGATAATATATATGAAACAACTTTAGGCGATGTTGTAGACTATATTAAAGAGTTTAAAGAAAATATAAATAATACAAAATATTTAGTGAAAAAGAATATATTTAAAGAAAAATTATTTATCACATATAAAGATTACTGGAGAAAATTAAAACAGATATGAAGAACATACTACTAACAGGAACTGCAGGCTTCATAGGTTCAAATTTTGCACCATACTTCTTAGAAAAGTATCCAGAGTACAATCTTATTAATCTAGACCTATTAACATATGCAGGAAACTTAGAAAACATAAAAGAGTGTGAATCCAATCCAAGATACAAATTCATAAAAGGTGACATTTGTAACCGTGAACTCGTAGAGTTTATATTTAACGAGTACGACATTCAAGGTGTGATTCACTTTGCAGCAGAGTCTCATGTAGATAACTCTATTAAGAATCCTAGTGTATTTATTGAAACAAACATAAATGGTACTTTTACTCTTTTAGATGTTGCTCAGAAGTACTGGATGGATAAGCCATTTACTTATAAAGAGAACTATATCGGTTGTAGATTTCATCATATCTCAACAGATGAAGTATACGGAACTCTTAATGAGACTGATCTCTTCACAGAAGAAACACCATACACTCCAAACTCTCCATACTCAGCATCTAAAGCAAGTAGCGATATGATAGTTAGAAGTTACCAAGAGACTTATGGAATGAACACAGTCATAACAAACTGTTCAAACAACTATGGCCCTAAACAACATGATGAGAAACTTATCCCTACTATCATAAGAAAAGCATTAGCAGGAGAATCTATTCCTATCTATGGAGATGGTAAGAACATTAGAGATTGGTTATATGTACTTGATCACTGTAAAGGTATAGACTTAGTTTACCATACAGGTAAAGAGGCTAACGTATATAACATCGGTGGAAGAAACGAAAGAACAAATCTTCAAATAGTAGATGCTATATGTACCATACTTGATGAAAAAGTTCCAAAAGAAACTTCATACAAAGACCTTATAACTTTCGTAGAAGATAGAGCAGGGCATGATAGACGTTATGCAATAGATGCTACAAAGTTAGAAACAGAACTTGGCTGGAAAGCGAAGGAGAACTTTGACTCTGGGATTATTAAGACTATTGAATGGTACTTAGAAAAAAATGAGATTAAAATCAACAAGAAAGGTAGGCTGTAAATATGAAGGTATTATTACTAGCAGGCGGATTTGGAACAAGACTTAGTGAAGAGACAGATATACGACCTAAGCCAATGGTTGAGATAGGTGGCAAACCAATTTTATGGCATATCATGAAAACATATTCACAATATGGATTCAATGATTTTGTTGTGTTACTTGGCTACAAGGGTTACTACATCAAAGAGTTCTTTGCTAACTATTTTTTACATCAAAGTGATGTGACTATTGACATGTCAAATGGTAAGATGGAAATTCTGAACAATTCTAGTGAACCATGGAAAGTTACACTTTTGGATACCGGATTAAATACTATGACGGGTGGAAGAATTAAAAAAGCTCAAAAGTTTATTGGTGACGAGCCTTTTATGTTGACTTACGGGGATGGTGTTTCAGACATTAACATAGAAGAATTAGTTAGGTTTCATAAATCTCATGGAAAAGCCATGACTATGACATCTGCTCAACCAGATGGTAGATTTGGCGCCTTAAATATTGAGGCCAATAATCAAGTGACGCATTTTTTAGAAAAACCAAAAGGTGATGGCGGCTGGATAAATGCAGGCTTTTTTGTTTGCGAGCCTAAAGTGTTTGATTATATTTCTGATGATGATTGCATAGTATTCGAGCAGAGCCCTTTGCAAAAATTAGCTACAGATGGAGAAATATTTACATTTAAACATGAGGGATTTTGGAAGCCAATGGATAGCTTAAAAGATAAAAATGATTTAAATGAACTTTGGAATAAAAACAAAGCTCCATGGAAGGTTTGGAATCAATAATGTTTAATAATATTTATAGAGACAAAAAAGTTTTAGTTACAGGGCATACAGGTTTCAAAGGAACATGGCTTACTACATGGTTGTTAAAGTTGGGAGCAGAAGTGGTGGGAATTTCTAAGGATATCCCTACCAATCCATCTATGTTTGAAGAGTTGATGTTAGAAAATAAAATTAAACACTATCAAGAAGACATACGAGATTTATCTAAAATGATTGAAATTATTTCAAGTGAAGAACCTGAATTTTTATTTCATTTAGCAGCACAGCCAATAGTGTCGACTTCATATAACGATCCTATTGAAACTATATCTTCTAATGTAATGGGAACTGCAAATATACTCGAGGCTCTTAAGACGTCAAATCATAAATGTAGTGCGATAATTATTACAAGTGATAAAGCTTATGACAATGTTGAGCAGGTTTGGGGTTACAAAGAAGATGACAAGATGGGTGGAAAAGATATTTATAGTGGTTCAAAGGGTGCGGCTGAACTAATAATAAAATCTTACTATCATTCATTTTTAAAAAATAAAGATTCAAATATTAAATTAGCCATAGGGCGTGCTGGTAATGTTATTGGTGGTGGTGATTGGGCTCAAGATAGAATTGTTGTTGATTGTATGGAAGCTTGGAGTGAAAAGAAGAGTGTAGAGATAAGAAGTCCAGATGCTACAAGACCTTGGCAACATGTGCTTGAGCCATTAAGCGGTTATTTGAATTTAGGACAAGAGTTGTATGTGAAAGATAGTTTGCATGGGGAAGCTTTCAATTTTGGTCCTCGTGCGGAACAAAATCATACAGTAAAACAACTGCTTGAAGATTTAAGTGCTTATTGGCACTTTACAAATGTTAACGAGGCCTTTAGCATAACGGATAACATACCATTTCATGAAGCGGGATTGTTAAAACTAAACTGTGACAAAGCTCTGTTTTTTATGAAATGGCAGGCAAATTTAGAATATAAAGACACTATTAGGTTTACTAGTGAGTGGTATTATGATTTTTACAACTCTGATAAAAATATTTTCGATAAAACATTAGAGCAAATTAGTGAATATGAAAATATGGCTAAATCTAAAGAGTTGGTATGGACGGAGTAACTTTAACCCCTCTTAAGCAGATCTACAATCCAAAGGGTGATATATTTCATGCAATGAAAAAGAGTGATGATGGCTTTGATGGATTTGGAGAAGCTTATTTTTCAACAATACATAAAAATGATATTAAGGGTTGGAAGCAACATACTCGGATGACATTAAACTTGGTTATTCCAGTGGGTGAAATAGAATTTGTAGTGTATGATGATAAAGTACAAGAGTTCTTTAGTGTAAAAATATCCCAAAATAATTATCAAAGACTTACTGTAAAAGCAGGTTTATGGGTTGCGTTTAGAGGAGTGAATGAAAATAGTATATTATTAAATTTAGCCTCTATCGAGCATGACCCAAGTGAGGCTATAAGTTTAGATATTGGCGAGATTAAATATGAGTGGTAAAAAGCTTCTCATAACGGGTGGAACTGGATATGTTGGTTCTGCTTTAGTAAATAAACTGATTACACAAGAAAATATTGAAATAGCATTAGTGGTAAGAGATGTACATAAGGCGAAAGAGCTGTTTAAAGACTTGGTTACATATATACTCTATGATGATTTAGTGGAGTTTAAATCTAATATTGAAGAATTCTCACCAGAAATCGTCGTTCATTTAGCGGCATACTCGACTAGTTCCGATGAACCAAAAGACGTGACAAAATTAATAGAATCAAATATAATATTTACATCTAATTTACTTATCGCATTAGAAAATTGCAAAGTGAAATTATTTGTTAATACGGGTTCGTTTTCCGAGCACCATCACATTAATAATGAATTTAGTCCAACTTATTTTTACTCCGCAACAAAAACTTCGGCAAGATATATGATTGAGTATTATTCAAAAAAAAATGCTTTCAAATTTGTTAATGCTATTTTATTTACAGTATATGGCAAGAAAAATGGTTCTAAAAAAATTATTGATTACGCAATGGACTCTTTGGGTTCAGTTACTCCTATTTGTATGAGTGATGGGAAACAGATATTAGATTTTATTCATATAGACGACATTGTAGAATTTTGCCGTAACCTTATAGAGAATTTTGAAAATTTAACAATTTCTAAAATTGATTATGATGTTGGAACTGGAGATTGTATTTCCATAAGAGAACTAGTCAAATATATAGAAAATATTACAAACAAAAAAGCGAATATATCCTGGGGTGTAAATCAAAGTAGAAAAGTCGATACTATAAAAGCTTGTGCAGATGTATCTAGTTCTCAAGAAGAGTTGAAATACTCTGCAAAAGTCTCAATAGTTGATGGTTTGGTAAGATATATAGAAGAGAGAGATTAGTATGCAAGAACCATTAATTAGCATAATAATCCCAATATATAATGCCGAACTCTATTTGGAGGAGACAATTGACTCTGTTTTAAATCAGACCTATCAAATTTTTGAACTCTTACTAATAAATCACAACTCTACGGACAACTCTTCTTCAATTATAAATAATTTTGTAAAAAAAGACAAAAGAGTAAAGGCTGTTCATTTAGATATCAATATGGGTGGTCCAGCTCATCCTAGAAATGTAGGTTTAGATATTTCTCAAGGTGAATATGTAGCTTTTTTAGACTCCGATGACGTTTGGTTAGAAAAAAAACTGGAAAAGCAGTTAGAGGTTTTTCGAAACAGTGATTGTGATATTGTTCATACACTAGCAAATATCATAGACAAAAATTCTGATATTACAGGTAAGTTCCAAAATCAAAGAGTTTTTAATAAGCTTAAATACTTGCTAAGCAATAAGAGTGTTATTTACTACACAAATAATATAAATATTAACTCGGTTCTTATGAAAACTGACAAACAAATTAGATTTAATGAAGATAAAAATTTAGTGGCGATGGAAGATTGGAAGCTATGGATGGAGTCTATATATAATGGTAAAAAAGTGATTTTATTAGAAGAAATATTACTAAACTATAGGGTTCACACTGCTTCGATATCAAATAGAAATAGTGATATAGGGTACAGAAAGACTCTTTATCTGTTGTCTTTACTACTTTTACAAAGAGAGATACCTTTGCGACACTATTTTTTTAGCACATTATTTAATCTAATTAAAATTATAATTAAAAACTTGAAGAGAGCTTAGCATATGATTACAACGCTTATTATTGGGAAAGAGAGTAATTTATCGAAACAATTAGACTCTAAAATAACTAAGACCATTCTGATATCTGCAAGAGCTATACAAGAAGATTGTGAGCTGTTGTCAAAATACAAAAATCAAAAGATAAATATAATATTTAACAACTTTCAATCTTCAACGCAGCTGAATAACTTAAATAATAGTAGTGAGTACATTTCAAATGCTATTGTAACTACCTCATTAGTGCTAGATTACTTTAAAGAGAGTGATATTAATAAAATTATCTACACAAGTAGTAGCTCAGTATATGGGAACAATATACTCTGCAGTGAAGAGGATGAAGTGAAACCTCTCAACTTACATTCATCTCTCAAAGCAGCAAATGAAAAACTTATAGAAAAGTTTTGTACACAAAAAGAGATTGATTTTACGATAACAAGAATTTTCAACATGTATGGTGCTGATGACAAGTTTTCAGTAATAAGTAAAATTTTAAGTGCTGTTAAAAATAGTGAAGAGATTACAATTGTTAACGGTGGAAATGCAATTAGAGATTTTATTCATATTGATGATGTTGTAGAGATATACACTCAGCTTTTAGATAGAAAAGTAAAAGTGCTAAATGTTGGAACGGGTAATGGCGTTTCCATCAAATCTCTTTTAGACTTTTTGTACTATAGAGGGGTAGATTTAAAAGTGAAAAATATACAAAGAAATGAAGTGAAAGTTTCAACAGCCGATATAAAACTTTTAAAAGATAAAGTCGGTAAGGAGTCTTTTAATAAGCTTGAAGATTATCTCTCAACTGAGCTAAATATATGAAAAAACTAGTCATAATTGTTACCGTTCCGGTTGTTTTAGAAACATGGTTGAAGGGACAAGCAAAGTTTTTGTCAAACTACTATGCTGTTGAGATAATTACGGCACCTTCGCACACAATCCCTAGTATAGCAAGTTATGAAAATGTATCTATAAAAACTATGGACTTTAACAGACAGATTAATTTTTTTAAAGATATAAAGGTTTTAATGCAACTTTGGCTTTATCTTTTAAAAGAGAAACCTTCAATTGTCTATACTCTTACTCCTAAGGCTGGTTTACTTGGTATGATGGCTTCTTGGCTAAGTGGAGTTAAACATAGAGTTCACTGCGTTGTAGGACTGCCTCACCTTGAAGCAGCGGGGAATAGAAAGAAAATCTTGACTATAACTGAGAAAATAACGTATTTTTTCTCCTCAAAAATATACTGTAATAGTATAAACTTAAAAGAGATTGTCGCTAGCATGACAAGTAAAAGTGTAGATGTTATTGGTAATGGTTCTGTAAATGGTGTAGATACTGAGTACTTTAAAGTTAGCCTGACAAGTGAAGAAAAAACTCAAGTCTTAAAAAATCTAGGGTTTAAAACAGATGATTTTATTATAACTTTTGTTGGACGAATTGTTAAAGATAAGGGAATCAATGAGTTACTCAATGTTTTTAATGACTTGAGTTTAAAGTATGCAAATATAAAACTATTACTAATTGGCGATTATAAAAATGAGTCTGATCCAATTTCAGAAAAAAGTATGAAGATAATTGATGAGAACTTATCTATAAAATACTTAGTGTTTCAAGAAGATGTTGGCATATTCATGTCTATTTCAAATCTTTTTGTTTTACCTTCCTACAGAGAAGGTTTACCAAATGTTTTAATTGAAGCAGGGAGTTATGGCATACCACTTGTCGCTACAAATATTAATGGATGTAATGAAATTATCACTCATAATCAAAATGGAGTTTTAGTTAGGAAAAAAGATGAAAAAGATTTGTCAAATGTTATAGAAAAGTTTATTACAGATAAAGAGTTTTATCAAAAGATTAAGACAAATATTCGTTCAAGTATAGTCAGTCGGTATGATCAAAAATACTTTTTTAGTGAATTATTAAAAGAGTTTCAAAATATAGAGAGTACAAAGTAGATGAGCTTGCTCATAACAGGTGCAAATGGTTTTGTTGCTGGTTATTTTTTAAAGAAATACAGTAGAAAATATAAGATAATACGCTTTTCATTTAGGAATGATGACTTAGCCGGTCTGGACTTAACTTTAGTAGACACCATTATTCATCTCTCAGCTCTTGTTCACCAGATGGGTGGAGCTAGTAAAGAAGAGTATGAAAAAGTAAATGTTACACAGACACTAGACTTAGCAAAAAAAGCTAAGGAGAGTGGGGTAGAGCATTTTATCTTTATGAGTAGTGTTAAAGTCTTTGGTGAGGAAAGTGATGGTGTTTACAATGAACAAACTGAGTGTCATCCGCAAGATGAATATGGAGTGAGTAAGTTAAATGCCGAACTTGAACTTACTAAGCTAGAAGATGATAGTTTTAGAGTCTCTATTATCAGAACACCAATAGTATATGGGCATGGTGTTAAAGCAAACATAAAGAACCTTGTGTCTCTTGTCAATAAAGTTTCAATACTACCATTTGCTGATATTGAAAATAAACGCAGTATGGTCTATATTGGAAACTTATGTCATTTAGTGGATATGATAATTGAAAAAAAAGAGAGTGGTATATTTTTAGCATCTGATGATGAGGCTATTTCTACTACAAGACTTATAGAGCTTATAGCAAAAGAGTTAGATAAAAAAATATATTTGGTTAAAATTCCATTTTTTGAAACTTTACTGAAGGTTGTTAAGCCGTCTTTTCATAAGAGACTTTATGGGAGTTTAGAAGTTGACAATACTCTTACAATGAAAAGGCTTTTTGGTGAGGCTAAAGCCACACTTCCGTATAGTGTTGAGGATGGGATACGGTTGATGATACAGGGTATTAAATAATATATAAGTGCAAATGAATCTAAATCTAAGATTAGAATGATAGCTCATTTTTCATTTGCTACTGTTGGATTATGATTTTATTTTTGTGTTTAGTAATATTTACCTGATATTTGGGGATTCGACTTTAGTCGTATAAAAATGTGAATGTTGAATTGGGTACAATAAGTTTAGATGTTTAGTTTGGGAGAGAAAATGCGATTATCAAAGAAACTATTTTAATTTTAAAAGAGACTATTTTTAAATATATTAATAACCCTAAAATCATTCTTTTTGGAAGTCGTACCGATGACAACAAAAAAGGTGGAGACATAGATATATTGGTTCAAACGGATGAAAATGTTGACCTAAGAAAACAGATTAAAATATTAGCAGAGTGTGAAATAAAAGGAATAAGTAGAAAAATAGATATGCTTTTTCAAACACCTTTTACACAAGATCAAGCCATATTTAAAACGGCTATGAAAGAAGGCATACTGCTATGATTAATGATATTTTAGAAAAAATAAATTTACATAAAAAAAGAGCAAAAGCGGCATTAGAAGAGATAAAAGAGTGGGAAAGCTTAGATTCTGAAATATTTGAAAATTTTGAAAAGATTAAAACGATTGATACTTTTATCTATAGATTTATAAAACTTCAAGATATGATGGGTGAAAAATTATTTAAAGTATTTTTAGATGAAATTGGAGAGTATAAAGATAATATGTCTTTATTAGATATTTTAGATAAATTGGAAAAGTTTGAGATATTAAAAGACTCTATGCGTTGGATGGAGTATAGAAAATTAAGAAATAAATTAACTCATGAATATCCAAATAATGAAGATGATGTTATTGAAGCACAAACTCAGTTTACACAATTGTTAAATCAAACTGTTTTCATTGTAGATAAAGTTATATGTTGGATTATGAATATATTTACTTGATATAAATATCAATATTTGGTATACTTTATTTGACTTATATATCAAAAAAGGAAGCTAAATGATTCAAGAAGCTAGAGAGTTACAAAATCTACTTTTAAAAAAACAAAAGATTAAATATAAAAGATATTTTTTTAATAAATTTGATTTTGATAGATTGAGTGGAATTATTGGTGCGAGAGGTGTTGGTAAAACAACTTTTTTGCTTCAATATTTAAAAGAACATAACTTGCCATTTTCAAAAAAGCTTTATATTAGTGCTGACTCTATTAAGATAGATTCATTATTTGATTTAGCAAAAGAGTTTCAAAATAGTGGTGGAAAACTTTTGATTATAGATGAGATACACAAATACAATGGTTTTGAAAATGAGCTAAAAAAGATTTACGATTTTTTAGAATTACAAATTATCTTTAGTGGTAGTAGTGCTTTGCAAATAGATAACTCCAAAGCTGATTTAAGTAGAAGAACAATTGTATTTGAAGTTGAGGGGCTTAGTTTTAGAGAATTTTTAGAATTGAAAAATGATATAATATTGCCGAACTTTACATTAAATGATATTTTAGACAATCACATCGATATAGCTTATGAACTTTTAGAAAAGTTTGAATTAAATCAATTTAAAGAATACTTAGAATTCGGTTACTATCCATTTTATTTCGATAAGCAATCAAGCTACAAAATCAAACTAAATGAAACTATAAATACTGTATTAGAAGTAGATATACCATCTATTTTTAAAATAGAATATCAAAATATTCAAAACTTAAAAAAACTACTTTTAATACTATGCCAAAGTGTGCCATATACTCCAAATGTAAATGAATTGCTAGGCAAAATGGGTATGGGAAGTGACTATAGAAGTTTATATAGGTATTTGGATTATCTTCATAAGTCAAAGATAATTACACTGCTTAGACCAAAAACAAAGGGAGATAATCTCTTTAGCAAACCTCAAAAGATATACTTTAATAATTCAAATTTACATTATGCCTATTGTGATAATCCAAATATAGGAACTATTAGGGAAGTGTTTTTTAAATCAATGCTATTTGAACATTCTTTAGTAGTCGCTAAAAAAGGTGATTTTTTAATAGATGATAAATACATCTTTGAAATTGGTGGTAAAAATAAAAATTATAAGCAAATAAAAAATTTACCAAATTCCTATGTAGTATCAGATGATATAGGAATAGGCAATGGCAATAAGATACCTCTTTGGTTATTTGGGTTTATTTATTAAAAATCTAAATCTGTACTATCTATAGCACCCTAATTAGTCAAGACAACATGCGAGTTTAGAAGTTTGGTGAGCCTAAAGCCACACTTCCGTATAGAGTTGAGGATGGGATACGGTTGATGTTGTACCTAAAGGTATTTTTGATGGTCTATTTTTATTTTATGATACAATACCGTACAATAAACTGTAAGGAAATAATATGCAAGTAGTAAGTTTAACAGAAGCTAGAAATAATTTAAAATCAGTATTTGATAGTGTTTATATAGATCATGAAGAAGTAATCATACATAGAAAAGGTCATGAAAATGTTGTAATGATTTCGATGGATGAGTATAACTCTATGAAAGAAACAAACTATCTTTTGAATTCGCCAGCAAATAAAAAGCAACTTCTGAGTTCGTTAGCTGATGCAAGATCAGGTAAAACTTTTGAAAAAGATTTAGTAGAATGAATATCTCCTGGACTGATAAATCTTGGGAAGAATATTTAAATTGACAAAAAGTATGAAAAAAAGTATAATATTAGATACTAAATAAAAGGATATTTATGCAGCCTATCTTAGCAAACTATACGGCGAGTATCACAGAACTTAAAAAATCACCAACACAACTTTTAAAAGATGCAGGGGATGAAGCTGTTGCGATACTGAATCATAATGTAGCTAGTGCTTATCTTGTTCCTAGTAGTCTTTATGAGAAAATGACTGATATCATAGATGATTATTACATATCTAAGATTGTTGATGAGAGATTAAATGATTGTGAAGAGCCTGTTAGGGTAGATATAGATGACTTACTTTCTTGAGTTCCATCCAAAAGCTTTAAAGGAGTGGAGTAAACTAAACCATACAATAAAAATACACTTCCAAAAGAAACTAAAAGAACAACTAGAAAATCCACGAGTTATAAAAGATAAACTTAGTGGCTATAAAAATGTGTATAAAATCAAGCTACGAAATATAGGTTATCGTTTGACTTATGAAATAAAAGATGAAAATATTATTGTTTATGTTGTAAGTATCGGAAAGAGAGAAAACAACAAAGTATATGATGATTTAAAAGATAGAATATAATGATTTATATAATACTTTTAATAATCTCTTTTTCTCTTACATACTTCATAAAAAACTACTATATTAAACATGCACTTCTTGAAGAGATAAATGAAAGAAGTTCACATACTGTTCCTACTCCTCATGGTGGAGGGATTGCCATTATCCTTGTATGGTTCAGTGGTCTTTTTTATCTTCATTTTACAAATGAGATAGACTCTTCACTCTTTTATGCACTTCTCGTAGGTATAATTATCTCAGTTGTAAGTTTTTTTGATGACTTGTATGAGTTAAGTCCGAAGCTTAGGCTTATTGCTCAAGCTATTGTGGCATTTGGCGGACTTTATTTTCTTGGTGGTTTTGAGCAACTCAACCTTTTCTTTTTTACTCTAGAAAATCAAATTCTTACAAATATTTTTGCATTTTTTATGATTATATGGTTTATAAATCTTTATAACTTTTTAGATGGTATAGACGGCTATGCAGGAAGTGAAGCACTATTTTTGTCCATTGCTGCGTTTATCCTCTTTGGTGGAGCACATTTTTTGGTCTTGGCCGTAGCTGTTCTTGGCTTTTTAGTATGGAACTGGCACAGAGCAAAAATCTTTATGGGTGATGTAGGGAGTACTCTTCTTGGGTATAATGTCGCTATATTTACGATTTACTATGCAAATCAAGTGAGTACAAATTTTTGGATATGGATAATTCTTTTTGGCCTCTTTTGGTTTGATGCAACTTTAACACTATTTAGAAGATATAAAAATAAAGAAAAACTTTCACAGGCCCATAAGAAACATGCTTATCAGCGGCTAGTACAAAGTGGCTTATCACATGATAAAGTTGTCCTCTTTTCTTTAGGTGTTAATGCTATGTTATTTATAATGGTGTACTTTGCTCCTTCTGTATTTATAGCATTACCTCTAAGTCTTATAGTGATGTATGGATGTGTGAAGTTTATTGACACTAAAAAAGGATTCTCTTGATACTACATCCCTCAGAACTTAAAAGAAAGACCTTTTTTATACTGTTTGATATAATTATTATAATTATTTCAACATTGATTTCTTTTGAGCTTAGATTTGATTTTTTTATTCCTCAAATGTATAATAGTTCTATTCTTATTACTATAGCAACTCTCATATTAGCACGCATTTCTCTTTTTTACTATTTTAGAATTTATAACATTAGTTGGAGACACTTCGGTTTTAAAGATATGACTACCCTTGTATATGTGACAGTATTTTCTACTGTTTTCTTGCTTTTAGTCTCTTATTTACTAAGAACTACTGAGTATATAGTTCCGCGATCTATCATTCCTATAGAGTTTTTTATTTCATTATTTATGATTTTAGCATTGAGAGTTTCAAAGCGTTTGTACTTACAAAGTTACAAAGTTAATGTTGATGGAAAAAGTACAATAGTGATAGCTGACTTAGATAAAGCAAATGATATTCTTAGAACTATAAACAACAAGGACAGTGACTACTACCCAGTAGCGATTATAAATGATAAAAATAAAAATATAAAAGTTAATGGTATTGAAGTGTATACTTTAGAGAAGTTTATATCATTAGATATTGACTGTGATGTAGCTATTGTTGATGAGTCCATAAATCTTGGTAGTGTTTATGAAGAGTTAAATGCCATAGGCATCATAAACATTAAAGTCGCCAGCGATTATGGAGATTATGGAGCAGAGATTAAAGATGTATCAGTAGAAGATCTACTCGCTCGCCATCCAAAAGATTTAGATAAAGATAAAGTTAAAGATTTCATAAAAGATAAAGTCGTACTTGTAACTGGAGCAGGTGGGAGTATAGGGAGTGAAATATGTCGTCAGTGTGAACTCTTTGGCGCAAAAATATTAATACTTCTTGATAATAGCGAGTATAATTTATATGCGATTGAAGAAGAGATTAAACTTATTCAAACCATCCCAATTATGCAAAGTGTTGTTAATAAGAAGTTGATTGATACTACATTTCAAAAGTATAAGCCGGAGATTGTTATTCATGCAGCGGCATATAAACATGTTCCACTTGTTGAAGCAAATATTACCGAAGGTATCATAAACAATATAGTTGGAACTAAAAATATCATTGACCTTTCAATAAAACATGGTGTAGAGAAATTTGTTATGATTTCAACAGACAAAGCGGTACGCCCTACAAATGTCATGGGTACTACAAAGCGCATCTGTGAACTCTATGCTCAAAACTCTAATGGAAGGGGTACAGACATTGTCGCCGTTCGTTTTGGCAATGTACTCGGTTCTAGTGGTAGTGTTATACCTAAGTTTAAAGCTCAGATACAAGCTGGAAAGAACATAACCGTTACTCATCCAGATATTACACGTTACTTTATGCTTATTCCAGAGGCCTGTGCTCTTGTTCTTCAAGCGGGTGCCATTGGAAGTGGCGGAGAGATATTTATTTTAGATATGGGAGAGCCTATAAAAATAGTTGATTTAGCACAAAAAATGATAGAGCTTAGTGGTAAACCAAATATACAAATAGAATTTTCAGGTCTAAGACCCGGTGAAAAGTTATATGAAGAGTTACTTATAGATGACAGTGATGCTTCAACCGACTATGAGTCTATTACTGTAGCACATCCTACTCCTTATGATATAAAACAGTTAAATCTTGATATAGAAGAGTTATTAGCTTCTTCTAATCAACTTGGAGTACTTAAAAAGATTGTTCCAGAGTTTAATCATCAAGAGAATAAATAATTGTAAATATATTATAATACTCTTAAAAGTACTATTAAGGATACTCTAATGACTATATCGGCAAATGAGATAAAAAAACATGGTGTTACAATATTTGATGATATGTTAAAAAAATTTGATGAACTGATTATCAATGTACGTGGTAAAATAATTATGCAGTATCGAGTACTAATAGACTTTATCATAAAAAATAATGAGATTATACCTATAGATATTGGAACTCATGATGAAGTTTATTAGTTGATATGAAATATTTCTTACTTCTTTTCCTTTTTACATCACTTTTTTCACAAGAAAGAACTCGTGTAAAAGAGCCAGAACTTTTACTTTTAAACAAATATAATACAGATAAAAATGTAAGTGGCTGGTATATGAGTGAGAAGCTTGATGGGGTTCGAGCTTATTGGGATGGAAAACAACTCATCTCCAGAAATGGAGTTGTTTTTACTCCACCTCAGTTTTTTATAAAGGATTTTCCTAAAACAAAACTAGATGGGGAACTTTGGAGTAAACGCAGTGACTTCTCCCATATATCTTCAATAGTAAACACACATAAACCTACAACTAACTGGAAAAAGCTAACTTACAACATCTTTGAAGTCCCTAACTCAAGTGGGAACTTAATGCAAAGACTAACTACTGTAAAAGAATCAAAATATATAAAACTCATTAAGCAAATAAATGTAAAAGATAAAAACCACTTAGATGAATTTTTAAAAAGTGTAGAGCAGCTTGGTGGAGAGGGGATTGTCGTTCGTGATGGAAGTTTAGATTATTATGCTTCTAGAAACAACAGTGCTTTAAAAGTAAAAAGTTATCAGGATGAAGAGTGTAAAATTATGTCTTATACTGATGGAGAAGGAAAAAACCTAGGAATGATAGGCTCTTTAGTTTGTAAAATGCAAGATAAAAAACTTATAAAAATTGGAACGGGATTAACTAATGAAGAGAGAAAAAATCCTCCTAAAATAGGAAGTGTGATTACATTTAAGTACTATGGTCTCACATCAAAAGGAAACCCTAGGTTTCCAGTATATTTACGAGAGAGAAAAAGTTTTTAAGACTAGCTTATAACATGAGCCACAAATTTACTCATATTATCCATACTTGACTGACAAATTTAAACTAGATATAATACTTCTTATATTAAGTTTTAGATAATTTTAAAGCTTATAAAACTTATTATAGGAAGTTTTATGATTGAATTGCAGACACCATCCGAAATAATAGATAGATTAGCTGAAAATATAGAAAAGCAAAGAATTAAAAAAAGGATGAAGCAATCAGAATTATGTAAAAATGCAGAAGTTCCACTTTCCACATACCAAAATTTTATATATGAAAAGAAGGTAAATATAATCAATCTGATTAAGATTATGTATACTCTGAGAATGTGGGATAACCTTGAAGGCTTAACTAAATATGAAGAAGTAACGAGCATTGAAGAGATGAAACTTATGCATAAAAACAAGAGACTTCCAAAAAGAGTGAAGGATAAAAAGTGAAACAGCAAGATTTACTCGAAGTTGAAGCTTTTATATATGGAATGAAAATTGGAACCATGATTATGCATCATAATCGAATTTATTTTGAGTATGATAAAGTATTTATTACAAAAGATATTGAGATATCTCCTTTAAAATTAAATACAAAACATATTGATATACCGTATACTAATAAAGAGAGCTTTGAAATATATCAGGGAATGCCAGGTGTATTTTTTGACTCCTTACCAGATAAGCATGGTATGCCTTTTATATACAGATACTTTGAACAAAAAGGTTTTTCAGTAGGAGATGTAACACTACTACATAAATTAACATTTATTGCAGATCGTGGACTTGGAGCAATAGAATATAAACCAAAACAAAAGCAAAAAATCAGACAAATAGAAGATGTTATTTCTGTGAAAAGCCTACATGAAGATATGAGAAAAATCTTAGAAAAAGATCAACATAATTATTCTATAGACATGCTTATGAACATTATAGATAGTGCATCACCTGTAGGTGGAGCAAGACCAAAAATGCTGATATCATATAATAAAGACACAAAACAGATTAAATATAATAATAAAACACTCAACAATGGTTACGTAAGAGCTATAATAAAATTTGATGAAGTTTACCCAGATGAAGATTTAATAGATAGAAGTATTGATCTCACAAAATTAGAGTATATCTATATGTGCATGGCTAAAGAGTGTGCCATAGATACATCAATTATACACTTGCATGTAGAAGATACTCAGAATCATTTAGTAATAGAACGATTCGATAGAGATAATCAAGATAATAAAATTCATATTTGTAGTGCTTCTGGCCTTATGCATAAAGATATTAGTGTAGCAAATGTTATGTCATATGAAGAACTTTTTGCATTTACGAATAAAATATGCAGCAAGCAAGCAGATGTGAAAGAATTATATAAAAGAATGATTTTTAATGCACTATCTTTTAATGTTGATGATCATGCTAAAAACTTTGAATTTATGATGAATAAATATGGAGACTGGAGCCTTTCTCCTGCTTTTGATATTACATATTCCAAGGGTGTAGTAAGAGCACACATAACAAGTATAAATGGAAAAAATGAAGACTTTGTAATTGATGACTTTTTGAGTATTGCTAAAAAAAATCTAATAAGTGAAAAAGAAGCATTGAAAATTATAGACACCGTATCTAACAAACTTCTTGAGTTTGGACAAAGAGCAAGAAAACTTAATATTGATGAAAATACAATTCACGAGTGTGAAGAAAATATAAAACAACAAAGAAGTCTTCTGAAACCCTAGCTTATAACATGAGCTTCAAATTTACTTATGTTATCCATAGTCTCTGACTCATTACTAAAACTAAGTCCACAAGCCTCATAAGCGAAAAACACTTTTGCTTTTCTTTTAGACTCTTGCGTTTCTTGATATATCTTTTTGAAGTTTGAGTACTCTGGACCTTCTCCAAAAACTGTTTTTTCTATACTTCCCTCAAACTCTTCAAATGATGTCTTAAGAAGATATGGTGAGTCTGGATATAAATCTTGAAGTACTTTCATCATTCCACGAGATTCAAAGAGTGCTGTGTATGCAGGATTGATTATGATGGCTTGTTGATTATTGATGATATTAGTTATGTCAGTTAGAAGTTCACCCTCATCAGTTGCCATATCTAACCAAGAGTAGTTTTTACACCAGTACTCATAACTTTCACCATTTTCATCATGTATACCATCTTCATTAAATTCCACTTCATGCAGATAAGAAAAACTACAGCTAAACCCAGCGTCTTCAGCCATCTGTTGCAGTAGTCTTGAGTCTCTTTCTTTAGTTTCATCATCGCTAGGAGATGAAAAAAGAATCTTCCAGCCATCATATCTTTCATCAAAGTTCTCAACTCCATCATCAAGGGTTAGAAGTCTTTTAAAATTTTTGCTGATACTTGCATATATGTCATTAAACTGTGAGTCTTCAAGCTGTTCTTGTGATGCATCATAGAGACCACTAGGCGTGTCAGCTTCAAATCCAAGAAGTTTTATGGGTTGCTTATCTATACCGCCACTAAGAAGAAATGCACCATAAACATGCCAGTGAACATCATTTTCCCAACTTTTTTTAATGGCATCGACAAGATTAAAAGGTATACCCAGGTCGAAAAAAAGCTCATTTTCTATGACATGCTCAGCAGCTTCTACATACATGTCATAAAGTTCATTGACTGAGTGGTAGTAAGTATCAGCCTCTTTTTGAGAGAGCTTAACCACCGAAAAATCCACCTGATCTTTTAGCTGATGTTTTTGAACTTCCACCGAAAAAGCTTTTTCTAGAAGATTTTGAAGCAGCAGAACGGCTATATGGACTTTTATTTGAAGCAGCGGAGTTTCTTCTAAAACTCTTGTTATTCATAAGAGAGTTTCCTATCATATTTCCAAGGAGTGAACCAGCAGCTACCGCTAGTATGGTTCCCCCTAAACCCATTCCTGCGCTACCACTATTTTCTCTCGTTGTTTCAGAACTTCCATTTTGTACTTTCTGGTACTCTTGCTCGGCAAGAGCTTTCATTTCTGCTTCATTCATGAAACGCTCTACTGTGTTTCCATTGACATCTTTTTCACGGATAATGGCACGAGATGGACCATCTGTAGGCATCTCTTCAACTACTATGTATTTTCCACTTGTTTGTTGTTCTATGACTAAAAAACGGTTTTTTTGTTCTTCTTGTGGTGCTTCACAACCAGTAAGTGCACTCATCATTAAAGCACTAGTAGTCCCCAGTGTTATAGCACTTGTAGTTTTAAATATATTTTTCATTTAGTATTTTCCTATTATTTTATTTTTATCTATATGGAGTACTTTTTTTATGTTTTTGTCGTAAAAGAGTACTTCTGTTCGTGAAGTGTAAATGATGTCTCCCGTATAAGTGTACTTTTTTGTTTGTAAAGAGACATTACTTGTTTTGAACATACCCTCACCAAGAGCTTTACCAACAGGAGGTATAAGTGTTGTAAAAGAGAGTAGAAATAGTGGTATCATTACAATTAAACTTAGTTTATTACTTCTATATATTACTAAGTAACCTAAAAATATACTAAGAGAAAAAAAGAGAAATGCATTTTGATTATCAGCAAATAAAACATTGTAGTATTCGTCTATATTTAAAGCATCTATATAATTAGTTTTTAACCCTAGAAAAATAAAAAAATCCATAAAAAATGTAAAAAACATACCAGTGAGTAAGGCTTGAACTATTTTGGTCATCGTAACCTCTTTATCTTTTTTTTGTTAATTTTAAAAAGTGATGATGAGGAACTCTCTTTAAAGGAATTCTTATCTTCTATTATTATATCAGCTTTTTGTTCACAAAAATCTCTTTGAAATGATTTGCCACTTTCATTTGCGGATGTTGAGTGATTCCACCTGAGGTTTCTTAATATAGAAGAATTTAAATGACTAGCTACAACTCTAAACGCAGAATCTTTGACAATAAATGTTGTTTTAGTAGAACGACGAACTCGAGACTTAAAAGAGGAGGGGAGTCTTAACTTATGAGACTGTAAATCTTTAAACCTTTGATATACTTTTATGAAAGGCTTAGATGTATCACGTGACTTTACTTCATAAAGTTTTTGTGCATCTTGTGATAAAAAACCGACAGTAGTGTCGGTTTGAGCTAGTATAACTTGTGTGTCTATACTAAAAAGTCTTGAAGTGCTGTTGATTTTGACCATGATTCATCTTTCATCTCATCAAGAGCAAGTATTAAAGCTCTTGCTGCACTAAGTGTTGTAAAGTATGGGATTGAACGACGAAGAACCTCTTGACGGATAACTACAGCATCCTTTTTAGATGTGTTGTTATCAGAAGTATTAATAGCCATTGCAATTTCATCATTTTTCATACTATCTTCTATATTAGGACGGCCTTCAGATATCTTAAGAACTCTCTCGCATGCAATACCTGCGTTTGCTAATATTTCTTGAGTGCCTTTAGTTGCAACTAGCTTAAAACCATGCTTTACTAAACCAGAACCAATCTCAGCAGCATGTTCTTTATCTGTATCTACAAAAGATAAGAAACAAGTTCCTCCAGTTGGGATTTTATTTCCAGCACTAAGTTGTGCTTTTGCAAAAGATACACCGAAGTTTTTACTTATACCCATAACTTCACCAGTTGATTTCATCTCAGGGCTTAGTACTAAGTCTGCACCATAGAGTTTATGGAAAGGAAAAACAGCTTCTTTTACTGAAACATGACCTTTGAGTTTTGGACGACGAAGACCATTCACTTCTTCTACTATGTCATACTTATCATAGTACTCGAGTGAACTCACAAGAGTCTCTCCCATCATAACCCGAGTTGCAACTTTCGCAAGTGGCATACCAGTAGCCTTAGACACAAATGGAACAGTTCTTGAAGCACGAGGATTTACCTCTATAAGATAAACCTCATCTTTATAAATTGCATACTGAACATTCATAAGTCCAACTACGCCAAGACCAAGAGCGATGGTTTTAGTTTGTTGTTCGACTTTTTCTATCATCTCCTGACTTAAATTCATAGGAGGAAGAGAACATGCTGAGTCACCAGAATGAATTCCAGCTTCTTCAATGTGTTGCATAACTGAACCGATATAAACTTCTTTACCATCACTAATACAATCAACATCAAGCTCTATTGCTTGGTCAAGGAATTTGTCAACAAGAACAGGTGCTTCATTTGAAACGCTAATTGCAAGTGTCATATATTCATTTAACTCATCTTCAGAGTAAACGATTTTCATTCCACGTCCACCAAGAACGAAAGAAGGACGAACAAGAACAGGATAACCGAGTCTCGCAGCTATTGGTGCCGCTTCTTCTTTTTTACGAGCAAGACCGTTCTCTGGTTGTTTAAGACCATGTTTGATTACGAAGTTAGAAAATTGCTCTCTGTCCTCTGCTAAATCAATAACCGCTGAAGTCGTTCCAGAAATTTTTGCACCTATTTTTGTAAGGGCATCTGCTAGCTTGAGTGGTGTTTGTCCACCAAAGTGAACAATAATTCCATCTGGTTGTTCATTTTCTATAACTTCACGAACATGCTCAAAGTCAATAGGTTCAAAATAAAGAACATCAGAAGTGTCGTAGTCAGTAGAAACTGTCTCAGGATTACAGTTATACATAATAGTCTCTATATCCATCTCTTTAAGTGCATACGCAGCATGAACACAACAGTAATCAAACTCAATACCTTGACCAATACGGTTAGGTCCACCACCAAGAATTAGAACTTTTCTTTTATCACTTACACGATTTTTTACATTTGGAAGTTTAGTGATGTTTGTTGTTGAGTAAAGATATGGAGTAAGAGCTTCAAACTCAGCAGAACAAGTGTCTACTTCATTGTATTCAAGAGAAACACCGAGTTTTTTTCTTGCAGTATAAACTTTATTTTCATCTGTTTGACATGCTGAGTTTTTAGCGATAAGCTCTGCGATGCGTTTGTCTGAAAAACCATCAACTTTTACAGTTCTCATAAAGTTCTCGTCTAAAAGAATTTTATCTGTTATAGTAGCTTCAGTTTCTATAAGTTCACTGAGTTGGTAAAGGAACCATTTGTCTATTTTACAAGTAGCATACATCTCATCTATACTCATACCACGACGAAAACCTTCAGCAACATAAAGCATTCTATCTGCATTGGGACGACGGATTTCATGTTTGATAAAGTCCATGTCTCCATCCATCTCATTAAAACCACATAAATCAGTTTCTAAAGAACATAATGCTTTTTGCATAGACTCTTTAAATGTACGACCTATTGCCATAACTTCACCAACTGACTTCATAGAAGTACTTAAAGTGCTTACAGCTTCAGGAAATTTTTCAAATGTAAAACGTGGGATTTTTGTAACAACATAATCTATTACTGGCTCAAAAGACGCAGGAGTTCCCGTTATGTCATTTGTAACTTCATCAAGTGTGTAACCAACTGCAAGAAGAGTAGCAACTTTTGCGATTGGATAACCAGTCGCTTTTGATGCTAAGGCAGATGAACGTGAAACACGAGGATTCATCTCAATGACAATCATTCTTCCTGTATCTGGACAGATAGAAAACTGAACATTTGAACCACCTGTATCAACACCGATTTCTCTTAAAATATCAAAAGAAGCATTACGCATTCTTTGGTACTCTTTATCTGTAAGTGTAAGGGCAGGGGCTACAGTTATAGAATCACCTGTATGTACACCCATTGGATCAAAGTTTTCAATTGTACAAACGATGATACAGTTATCTGCTTTATCACGGATAACTTCCATCTCATACTCTTTCCAACCAAGCATAGATTCCATGATTTCGATTTCATTTACAGGAGAAGCAGATATGCCTTCTTCTGCGAGTTTTTTAAACTCTTCCATATTGTATGCTACACCTGAACCACCACCAGCAAGTGTAAAAGAAGCTCTAGATATTACAGGGAAACCAATCTCTTTAACTATAGATATAGCTTCTTCAACACTATATGCATTTTTACTTTTTGGTAAATCCATCCCGATTTTTTCCATAGCTGCATTAAACGCTGAACGATCTTCACCTTTATGGATAGCTTCCGGAGACGCACCTAGAAATTGTATACCCTCAAGCATACCTTTTTCATACATACTCGTTGCAACATTAAGTGCAGTCTGTCCACCCATAGTTGGAAGTATTGCATCTACATTTTCATCTTTAATGATTTTAGCAATAATCTCTTCTTTGATTGGTTCGATGTAAGTTCTATCTGCAAATTCGGGGTCAGTCATAATAGTTGCAGGATTTGAGTTTATAAGAACAACACGATAGCCTTGTTCTTTAAGTGTTTTAACTGCTTGAGTACCAGAGTAGTCAAATTCACAAGCTTGACCGATTACAATCGGACCAGAACCTATAAGTAAAATAGTGTTAATGTCGGTACGTTTTGGCATTCTTGACCTTTAGAAATAATGTTTAAAAAATTTAGAAATTATAGCTAAAGGGCACTTAATATTTGATGAGTTTTCACTCTTTTATTTAATATTGGAAAGTATATATAAGTGAGACTAATCCTGAGTAGATAAACTGCTCATTTACAATGGGACTATCGTAAGCACTCTTTGGCAGCATTCTTGCATTTATATTTACTAATGTGTCAAGGGAATCTGTGATTTCATAGTTGATATAACTTTGTGCAGTGAGTTGTATTCCCGCTGTTGGATTGTAAGCTAATCTTGTTGGAGTTTCTTCACTATTTTTAACTCCATAGTAGTAATTTACAAAACTTTTTGATAAGTATGAAATACCAACACTTGGATAAAAAGAAAATTTATTGACTTTATACTCATCACCCAAAGTAGCCTCTACAACCAAAGAATCATTTCGTGAGAGTACATCTGTAAGTGCTGTTATCTCCATATAAGTAGTTTTATAAGAAGCACTAAACGCAAGACCACCTTCTATAGAGCTCTCTCGTTTATCCATTCCTGTTAAAGTTTTTGAACCTTCTGCAGCATATCCATATGTTCTAGGCTGTGCAGTTAAAGAAAATCCCCAAGAGATATCTTTTCCCTTGTTACCAAGAAAATAAACACCATAACGTGTCCAACGAATATAGAGGAGAGAGTTGTCAAAAAAGATAACCGGAGTTGGAAGAATCATAGTTGATACATCTATATATGGTTGTGTTTGAACATATAATCCCAAACCCATGGTGACATCTTGTTTTTCTTCTTCTGCGTTTAAAGTAAAAAACAGTAGAGTCGCAATTAATAAATATTTCACTTAATACTCCTTATCATATGAAAATAATTTGGTTCCTCTGCTTTATAATAGAGTTCTACTATAGCATTTTGGTAACCTTGAGAAGATGTGATTGATAGAATCTTCCCGACTTTTAGACCTTTAATAAAGATATTGTCAAGTCCTGATGTAGAAACTTCATCTCCAACCTTTATGTCAAACCATGCAGGTATAAAGTTTACAACAATGTTTTCTTGGTTATTACCATGTGCTATTCCCGGTGCATTAAAGCTTCCAACATGAACAGAATAAGCACTTTTTATATCTCTACTTAAAAGAGCAAGTGGTTTGTCATTATAAGGGATGACTATTCCGGCCACTAACTCTTTATAGACTAGTCCATAAATTTTAGAAGAATTATACTCAGGAACATCTAACCAAAGGCGATTAAAATTGCCAAACTTTTCATAAGAAATTGTTCTTACAAGGACTACTTCTGGATTTGTTGTAAAATCTGATTTATTCTCTGAGTACAAATCATGTATTTCAGAGGCTAGTTGCTGCATTACAAGGTGGTTATTTTCAAATTTTTGGAGTTGATAATTTAATGCTTCTATTCTATCTGCTTGAAAAGTGTGTTTTTGAATATTATTGTCTATTAAAGTTGTTATATTATGATAAGAAGTTTTTATGTAATTTAAAGATGAAACTATGGGTGATTGTAATGTACTGTTATAGTATATTGCACCCACAAAGAGTGCAACAATTACGAGAAAGTAGGAAAAGAACTCTTTATTCATTGTCAAAAAGTTCTTGTAATAAGTCTATCTCCTCAAGGGCACGGCCAGTTCCTCTTGCAACAGCAAGAAGAGGTTCGTCTGCAACAAAAACAGGAATACGCACAATTGCTGATAGATATTTGTCAAGTTGGCGAATAAGTGCTCCACCACCAGTCAAAATAATTCCGTTGTTTACAATGTCTCCAGCCAAGTCAGGCGGCATTCTCTCTAACACATCACGTAGTGCTTCTGCTATTTCTACTAGTGGTTCTTTCATCGCATCTCTAGCATCTTCACTTGTAAGTTCTACGGAACTAAGAAGTCCTTCAACTTGGTCACGACCATTTACTATCATAGTTAAGTTTTCTTCAAGTGCAACGGCAGTTCCGATATTTATTTTAATATCTTCGGCTACTCTTTCGCCTATAAGAAGGTTGTATTTTTTTCTAACATAGTTGATAATACCTTGGTCTATTTTGTCTCCAGCTGTACGAATACTTTTTGAAAGTACAAGTCCACCAAGTGAAACAACACCAATTTCAGTAGTACCACCACCAATATCAACTACTAAGTTTCCTTGTGGTTCTCTAATGTCTACACCAGCACCAATTGCAGCTGCCATAGGCTCTTCAATAAGAAAAACTTCACGTGCTCCGGCTGATAGTGCTGATTCTCGAACAGCCTTACGCTCAACTTGAGTAAGACCATAAGGAACACAGATGATGATACGAGGAGAGATTAATGAGCTACGACCATGAGCTTTTTCAATAAACTTTCTAATCATTTTTTCTGTCATATCAAAGTCGGCTATTACCCCATCACGCATAGGACGAATAGCTCTAATATTTCCTGGTGTTTTACCAACCATTTCTTTAGCTTCATGTCCAACAGCCAAAACTCTCTGTTGTCCATATTTTTCAGTTTTTACAGCAACAACAGATGGCTCATTAATAATAATTCCACGGCCCTTTGCTATTACAATTGTATTAGCTGTTCCTAAATCTATAGAAAGATCATTTGAAAAGAGTCCTACTATTTTGTTAAATATCATCGGGTTTCCTTAGGCTGTTTTTTTTGTAGATTTTTTTATGTAAACGGGTTTTTCACCATCTTCTATAACTTCTTTAGTAATAAGCACTTCATAGCCTGCATACTCTGGAAGTTCATACATAATATCTATCATATTTTCTTCTAAAATTGCACGAAGTCCACGAGCTCCAGTTTTACGTTTGATAGATTTAGCGGCAATAGCTTTGAGTGCATCATCTTCAAAGTTTAACTCAACATCATCAATTAAAAAAAGTTTTTGGTACTGTTTAATAAGTGAATTCTTTGGTTCTGTTAGTATTCGAACCATATCTTCTTCATTAATGTCACTCAGTGAAGCGATGATAGGTAAACGACCAACTAGCTCTGGAATTAATCCATAAGAAACTAAGTCATCTGGCTCAACCATATCATATGTAGGTTGTTGTTCATCTTTTGATTTTTTATCATGACCAAAACCTAAAATATTTTGACCTTGTTTACGTTTTAGTATTTCTTGAAGACCATCAAAAGCTCCACCACATATAAAAAGTATATTTGTAGTGTCTATTACAGTAAAGTCTTGGTTTGGATGTTTACGTCCACCTTTTGGTGGAATGTTTACAGATGAACCTTCAATTATTTTAAGAAGTGCTTGTTGTACACCCTCACCACTTACATCACGAGTTATAGAACGGTTTTCACTCATACGAGAAACTTTATCTACTTCATCAAGGAAAATAATTCCTTTTTGTGCACGTTCAACATCCCCATCCGCTGCTTGAATAAGCTTAGTAAGTATGTTTTCAACATCTTCACCAACATAGCCAGCTTCAGTTAAACTTGTTGCATCTGCAATAGCAATAGGAACATTTAAAACACGAGCAATTGTTTGTGCCATAAGTGTTTTTCCTGATCCTGTTGGACCTATAAGAAGTACATTTGATTTTGCTATTTCTGTGTCATCATCTGTTTTTATATTTTTAAAAATACGTTTGTAATGGTTATAAACAGCTACACTCACTAGTTTTCTAGCTCTTTCTTGACCTATTACATAGTCACCGAGAAAGCTATTTAATTCTTTAGGACTCATTAGTATATTTACAGCACTTAGTAGTTCTTCATCTTGTTCACTTACTGTTTCAGTAGAGTCTCCAAACATAATTTTATATGCTGAAACAACACAGTTCTTACAGATATAAACACCATTTCCTGCGATTAGTGGATTTCGTTCACTCTCTTGAGCATCACAAAAACTACAGTTTCTATTTGTCATCTTGTTTTTTCCTTTCAAATGGAATTCCACGTTTTGTTTTTAAAACAAAATCACAGAGATCCTTTACATAATAGTTTTTTATTTCTTCAAGTAATCTATTTGCCGTATCTTTAAGTGGTTGGCCAGACTCAAATAGGTCTCGATAAGCACTTTTTAGTGCATTAATGTCATCTCTCTCAAGATGGCGCCTAAGCCCTGTAAGGTTCAGACCTCTAAGAAGAGCTCTATTTCCCTCTGCCATACAAAATGGAGGGACATCTTGTGCTAATGCTGATGCACCACCAACCATAGCATAGTCACCAATATGGATAAATTGGTGAATTGGTGTCATCCCACCAATTACAACATAATCACCAAGTTCAACATGTCCAGCTAAAGTTGCTGCGTTTGCTAGTATACAATGGTTTCCGATAATTACATCATGTCCTAAGTGAACATACCCCATGAAAAGGTTGTGATTACCAACAATAGTTTTACCACCGCCACCTTTAGTCCCGGGATTAAAAAGAGTGAATTCACGGATAGTGTTATTATCACCAATTATAAGCTCTACGTCTTCACCATCAAATTTTAAATCTTGAGGAATAGAACCTAAAACAGAATGAGAAAATATTTTGTTATTTTTTCCAATAGTTGTTTTTCCATAGATGCATGAATTCTGTGCTACAGTAGTTCCTTCACCTATTGTTGTTTGTGATGAAATAAAGCAAAAAGCTCCAATTGCTACATTTTCACCAATAATGGCACCATCTTCAATAACAGCAAATTCAGATATTTTTTGACTCATCGTATACTACTACTTATCAACAATCATAGCTTTGAGTTCAGCTTCTGATACTAACTTTGCATCAACATAAGCTTCACCTTTAAGAACCCAAATAGTACCTTTGTTCTTTAGAACAGAGATTTTGTATTCTAATTTATCACCTGGTTTAACAGGGGAACGAAATTTTGCTTTATCAATGCTCATAAAATAAACAACTTTTCCTGCTGCTTCTTCTTTTGTCATTTCCATACTTTGGAATGCAAGAAGACCACCAGCTTGTGCCATACCTTCAAGTATCATTACACCAGGGTAAATAGGGTGACCCGGAAAATGTCCTTGAAAAATATTTTCACTAATAGATACATTTTTAAATGCATGTAAAGTTTCATTTTTTACAATTTCTGTTACACGGTCTACAAGTAAAAAGGGGTATCTGTGAGGTAAAACCTCTTGTATTTCAACAACGTCCATAACCATAATAAAGCCTCAAATAGAATTAATTTTTCTAATTCTATCTAAATTACTATTATATATTTATTAGTTTCTCATTTACATCTTCGTAAGTTTTTGCATCGAGTGTTATTGTTAGTTTGTTATCTGGGATCTCTTGCATTACTATTATAGGGCTTAAATCATAGTCTGTCATGTTAATAATTCGTCTAAGTTGAAGTTCATCTTTCATTGAAGGGGGATTGAAAATTAGCTCTTTCATATCTTTATAGTTTGAAGAGTTTATCTCGTTATAGTAGTCTAATGTTATAAACTTTATCTCTTCACGGTTAAAGTAGTGAATATTTTCATTACTAAATTCTACACGACCTTGCGCTTTGTTTCTTGGGAGGGTAGAATAGCTTAGAGCGTGAGCATCTATAACATCTTTTTTCCCAAGTGTAACTTTAAAGTTAAATTGACGGTAGTTTAAAAACTTTTGTTTGATGATTTTATAGTCTATATCTTTATCTTCTAGTTCATTTCGATACGTATACATTTCTATGCGTTCTTCTATAGAAGCCGGTAAAATTGCACCTGTAATGGGTGAAAACATTTCATCCATCAGTTTGTCTTGGCTGTCACGTTGCATAGTTAAACCAAAAATACAACCACAATAGTCTTGACGATAAAGTTGTTCTTCTTTTGTTACTCTTGATTGGTCTTGGCTTCCACCATCAGAACGATAATCAACAGCAATAAATTCAACACCATTTTTTTCATAAAAAGCATCACCAACACGTTTGAGTTGTTCTTGGGATTTAAGTGGGCTCACAAGGAGTGTAGTTGTTATCTTTTTCTCACCAAGAGAAAGGGCTTTCTCAGCACTTGTAGAAAAACGCTTGTCAAAACAGACTTCACAACGAGCCCCTTTTTCAGGTTCTTTTTCTAAACCTCTAACTGCTTGTAACCAGTTTTCATAATCATACTCACCCTCTAAAAGATCAATACCAAGTTTATTACATGAACGTTGTACATCTAGTAAACGCAGTTGATATTCTGAATAGGGATGAATGTTAGGATCATAAAAGAAGCCAGTAAGCTTCTCCTCTGGATAATCTTTTTGTAACTTTTGTAAAAAAAAGTGTGAGTCGACACTACAACAGATATGAACTAAGATAAGAGAGCCTTTAATTTTTTTATGAAGTATAGCAAAATATTTATAAGTATTTATTAAGTTTATATTAAATAGAATAACTTCAGATATTATAAATTATAAGTGAGAAATCATGCAAGAAACACTTGAGATTAAGTTAACTCAAAATATTATAGACACTCAAGAGGAGATGTATGGAATTTTTAAAGATTCAAAACTTTTTATGGTAAATAATAAGTTATTACAGTTTTTTAAATTCAAAAATATTGAAGAATTCAATGGTGGATTTAGAAAATTTTCTGAGTGTTTTATGCCACATCCATCTTATTTTAATACAGAAAAAATTCCTGATGGTGAAACTTGGTTAAGTGCGATAGTAAAACTTGATGTCAGATCTAGAGTTGTAAGTATGATGAATCCAAGTTATGAGCCTTTTGCATTTTCAGTCTCAGTAAGTAATGTTGATGATGAGTATTCAGTTGCTAAATTTACAGATGTTACGAAAACCCTTATAAAAAGTATTTTAATAGAAAATGATGCAAGTTTAGATAAAAAAAGTGGTGCATATGATAAAAAGTATTTTCTTCATATTTCAGAACTTTATGAGGAATCAGCACGATTTAATGAAAAAATGATTGGTATCATAAAAATTGTTCAAGATGATAAAAGTCAAAGTTTAGAATCTTTTGTAAGTAGCATTAAGAAAATTATTCGTGAAGATGATATGATTATTAGATGGGGTGAAAACTCTTTTTTACTTGTCCACTTTCTTGAGAATGAAGCAAATCAAAATGTGATTTTAAAGAAGTTAGGTTCTATAGATAATATAAATAAACCTGAACTGAATTTTGCAATTAAAAAGAAAGATGAAAGTATTAACAAACTGTTGAAGAGGCTAGATTAAAGCCTCTTTTTATTTAGTCTCTTTTCTCAACAACAGTTATTGAATGAATAGCATCTTGCCCTTGAACTTGTGCAAGTACATCAAAACTCTCACGGTCTTCGCTATCAATCGCACCAAAAACAGTATGAACACCATCAAGGTGTGGTGTGTCTGCAAATGTAATGAAGAATTGACTTCCACCAGTATTTGGTCCAGCATGAGCCATTGAAAGAGTTCCTGGTTTATGAACAGTAGTGTTAGTTGCAGTTTCACATGCTATAGCCCAACCTGGTCCACCAGTACCAGTTCCAGTAGGACATCCACCTTGTGCCATAAAACCTGGAATAACACGGTGAAAATTTAAATTATCATAGTAACCAGTGTTTGATAAATATGCAAAGTTTGCAACTGTATTTGGAGCTTCATCGGGAAATATTTTTAACCAGATATCACCTTTACTCGTTGATACTTTTGCATACTGTTGCTTTAGAGACTCTTCAGCACTTATTTTATAATCTTTTAATTCTTTTCCAAACATTTTATACCTTTGTATTTTTTAATTGGTGGCATTATAGTTAAATTTGTTTAAATATTGCATACTAATTCATATCTGCTTAAATTTTTTATGTCAAAATTCATCTTAAATATATAAAATTTAGAGGCGGTAAAACTGTGGCTAAAATTAAAGTTTTCGAAAGAGACTATTCCTACTACTAAGGTAGAAATAGAAAAATATAAAATTCTTACTGTTTATGATAAAACTTCTATTCAAGAAATTACTAATATGTATCTGGGTTCAATGAAATTTTCTAATTTTGATCTTGAGATACTTTCTGCATAAAGTGCTAAAGATGCAAAAATACTTTTATTAAAACAACAGTGGTAAGTAACTACCCAAAATTAATTTCATAATCTATCCCATATCCCTTAATCACTTTTTCAACGTAGTTTTCCATGTTTTTGGTAGATTTCCAACGCTCAGTCACATCAAAAATTTCTGCTACTTCTTTTATTTCCCTTCCACTATTTAAAAGTAATAATGCATGAGAATGAACTCGCTCTTTTTTACATTGACTGTTTTTTAACTCTTTTAGTTTCTCTAAAATATCTTTTTTTATTTCCATGGAAATTTACTAGCAATTATTAATCCATATTGAAGTTATTTTTGTCTTATTACTTATAGTAATGGCACTTATCGATGTTGTTACGGAAACACTAGAAGCAGCACTTGACTTAGTTAATTATATTCGAAATGATTTACACAATGACTTGATTCGTTTAGTTGTACGAACGGGTCAAGCAAATTAATTTCCCGTGATGGAAGTTGTTCAAAAGTATGATATATGGAAAGTTCGCATAGATAAAGCATTCTTTTTTAAAGCTCTTTGCGTTTAACAAGAGCAAGGACTAGAGGAAGGTTTATTCCGTCATTATTAATTCCCTCATCCCTACAAGATTCACACTTATCTCCTACTGGACACTCTTGATTTTCGAGTAGTTCATCAAGAGTAGTTATATGGTTTGATTTGATACATTGTGCAATTTCTCCTACACTTAATGAGTTACAAGAACATATTTCCATATCATTACTTATCAAACGATTCTCCTTATTATATATATAACACGATTTTAGCAGAATAAATTTTAATATTTTTTAAAAATATAAAATTTGTTTTGATTATGCTGTAGATTAATACACACAGTATACACAATTTAATGTTATAATCAGAGACTTAAAAATATGAGGTACATGTACAAATGAAATATATCGCAAACATTTTAATGATTTTACTATTTATAAATAGTTTAAACGCAGGTGACTTTTTAATGCCCGATGAAGCATTTAAACCATATGCTAAAATGAACGAAGCTGGAAAGATAGAGACGGGTGTAGTACTCGGTAAAAATATTTATATTTATTCAAAAGAAATGAAGTTTAGTTTGAAGAGTAAAGAAAAATACTCTATAGAAAATATAGAGTACCCAGAAGCTACTGTTCATAATGAAGAGACTGTTTATGTAGGATCACCTAAGTTTATATTAACTCTTTCAAAAAAAGAAGATGTCCTTCCTCAAAAAGAGGTAGTTCTTCTTTTATCCTATCAAGGATGTTCTGAAATGGGATTATGTTATGAACCTTTTAGAAAAGAATTCACTGTAAATATCCAAAACTCAGAACTTACTTCCACAAAAGCTCTCACAGTGAAAAAAGAGAAAAAATCTACAACTGATATGATTGCAGATACAATTAGATCAGGTGATGTTATGATAGTTCTAGCAACATTTTTTGGTTTTGGTCTTCTTTTAGCAATGACTCCTTGTGTTTTTCCTATGATTCCTATTATTTCAGGGCTTATTATATCTCAAGGTGATGGGATAACAACGAAAAAAGCATTTGCACTCTCGCTTGTTTATGTTCTTTCTATGGCTATAGCATACACTATAGCTGGTGTTTTAGCAGGTCTCTTTGGTGCTAATCTACAAGCCGCTTTGCAGGTGCCATGGGTTGTGTATTCTTTTTCATTTATTTTTGTTGCACTTGCCTTTAGTATGTTTGGCTTTTATGAATTAAAACTTCCTGATGCTATTGTGAACAGAGTAAGTAAATCAAGTAATCATTCAGGTTATATCGGTGTGGCGATTATGGGCTTTTTATCAGCTCTTATTGTTGGGCCATGTGTAGCCGCTCCTTTAGCTGGTGCATTAGTTTATATAGGTCAAACTGGAGATGCAGTTCTTGGTGGAATGGCACTGTTCTTTATGAGTCTAGGTATGGGAATACCTCTTATTGTTGTTGGAGTAAGTGCTGGTAAGTTTATGCCAAAACCAGGTGCTTGGATGACAATGGTCAATGCTGTCTTTGGTGTTTTGATGTTAGCTGTTGCTATTTGGATGCTAGAGAAGATTCTAAGTGCAGATATTGTTATGATACTTTATAGTATACTAGGTATAGGTTTTGCACTTTTTCTTGGTGTTTTCCGTAGTGGTGGGCATTTTTTTAAACATAGTGTAGCGATGATTATTTTTATATATTCCGTTTCTTTATTTATCGGTTTTTTAGCTGGTTCATCGAGCATGACAAAACCACTTGGTTTCTTAAATACTATGGGACACTCAAGTGGTGTTTTAAGTAAAGAAGAAAAACTTAGTTTTGAAGTTATACACTCAATCACGGAGCTTGACAAAGTGTTAAAAGCAAGCGATGGTAAAAAAGTCTTATTAGACTTTTCAGCTGCTTGGTGTACTTCATGTAAAGAGCTAGAAGAGATGACATTTACAGATCCAGATGTAATGGCTAAAATGAAGGAGTTTATTTTAGTGCGTGCGGACATAACAGAAAATAGTAGTGATGAAAAAGAACTGAGTAAAAAGTATGGTGTTTTTGGTCCACCAGCTCTCATCTTTTTTGATGAAAACTCAGCGGTTATGAAAGATAAAACTGTTATTGGATTTATAGAACCTAAAGAGTTCTTGGAACATTTAAACAGTATTTAAATGAAAAACTTAAGGAAGATAGATTAAAATCTATCTTCTTCCTCTTCCTGCAGAGCTTCTTGCTCCTCCACCGCCATTACGACTTTGACCACCACGAGGCTTATTTCTAGCACCCCTGTTTCCACCCATATTAATAGGTTCGGCTTTTATGCTTGGGTCTGGTTTAAAACCTTTGAGCCATACTTTTGGTATGTCTTTTTTGATAAGTTTCTCTATGCTTGCTAAAAAATCATCTTCATCTACACAGACAAGACTTATAGCTTCACCTTTATTTCCAGCACGACCAGTCCGTCCAATACGATGAACATAGTCTTCACTTACATTAGGAAGCTCATAGTTGACAACATGAGGAAGATGGTCTATATCTATACCACGTGCTGCAATGTCTGTAGCGACAAGTACTCTAACTTTTCCCTTCTTAAAATCTTCAAGTGCTTTTGTTCTTGCATTTTGGCTTTTGTTTCCATGGATAGCAGCAGATGTAATCCCATCAGTAGCAAGTTGTTCACTTAAACGATTTGCTCCATGCTTAGTACGAGTAAAGACTAGAACCATCTTCCACTCACCTTCATTTATAAGTTGAGTTAAAAGCTCGCGTTTACGAGTCTTGTCTACATGGTAAATTGCTTGTGCTACTGTTTCACTAGAAGTGTTTGCACGAGCAACCTCTATAAGGGTAGGAGATTTTAAAAACTTGTTTGAAAGTTTTTTAATATCTTCAGAATAAGTAGCAGAAAAAAGAAGTGTTTGACGTTCTTTTGGAAGAACTTCCATAATCTTCTTAATGTCATTAACAAATCCCATGTCAAGCATTCTATCTGCCTCATCAAGAATAAGGAAGTCTACTTTTGAAAGGTTAATTGTTTTTTGAGAGATATGGTCAAGTAAACGACCAGGTGTCGCAACAACTATATCTATACCTTTTCTAAGTGCTACTATTTGAGGGTTTATTTTAACTCCTCCAAAAATCACTGTTGACTTATATGGTGTATGTTTTGCATAATTATAAATGTTGTCTTGAACTTGAGATGCAAGCTCACGTGTAGGTGTAAGTACAAGTGCTTTTACATGATGTTTACTATCCTGTTGTTTTGAACGTAAAAGAAGCTCTAACATTGGAAGAGTAAATCCAGCTGTTTTTCCTGTTCCTGTTTGTGCTCCCGCTAATACATCCTTACGTTGAAGGATAACCGGTATAGCTTGCTCTTGAATTGGAGTTGGTTTTTCATAACCTTGCTCGGCAATCGCTTTTAGTAGTAACTTATTAAGTCCTAAATCATTAAATGTCATAATATTCCTAATTTTTATAATATATATATTTATTCATAATAGCATAAATTATGACAATTAAGGATATAATTACAAAATTAATATTTTAGGATAAGTATGTCTTCTAACTTAATCACTATAAAACCAACCAATCACCGTGTGTTCAAATGTCCAAATGAAAAAAAAATAGAACTGTTAAATGACATTATTGCTCAAGATAAAAAGCTTGATATCCTAGTAGTGACAGCTGGAGATGCTAAAGAACTATTAGAAAAACTAGAAGATAAAAGTACGAGGGTAATGGAAGATAGAGATTTAGTAAAAGATAAAGAACTTACTTGCCAATATCTTATAAGTTACGATCTTCCAATAAAAGCTATTGTTTATATGGCAAGAGTTAGTAAGACTACGCAACAAGCCATCATTTTAGTAGATGAGAGCGAACAAAAAGAACTTTATCCAATAGAGATGCTTTTAGGCCGTGCAATCAAACAAGAAATAGTTGAGGGTTTTGAATATGCAGTCAAAGAAAAGAAAGAAGTTGACCCAAAAGCAAGAAAAAAACTCACTAAAGATGAAATTACAGAGATAGCTAAACAACGTCATGAAAGTGCGACAGAGATAAAACCTGTCTATGAGGGATACAAAAAACCAAAGTTTGATAAGCCTAAACGCGAGGGTGGAGACAAGTGGGATAAAAAGAAAAAAGCAGAAAATAAATTTCTTGGAAAAGATGAGAATGGAAAAGCAATATTTTCAGGAAAATCAGGAGATAGAAATCATCATCATGATGGATCACAGCGAGAAAAATTTGATGCTCCTAAAAAAGTAGGAAAGACTATAAGTATTAAAGCTCGTAAACCTAAAGAAGAAGAGAGTTAAATCTCTTCTATAATTTCTGCAACCCTTCTAGAACTTCCATGTTTTAAATAAGCTCTCAATTCTTGAGAGTTCTCAAAAAAATCTTCTCTATTATAACTTTTAAATGATTCTTTTAAATTAGTGACACTTACTTCTTCTTGAATAAACTCTGGATGTAAAGTTTTTCCTTTGAATTTTTTAAACATAATATTACTTAGACCTATGTACTCTATCTTTACTAAACACGAGGCTATAAAGTAGTCTAGAGGTTTTGCTATATAACTAAGTATAAAAGGCACACCAATAAGTGCAGCTTCAAGTGTAGCCGTTCCACTGCATATAAATGCGAAGTCTGAGTTTAAAAGAGTTTTATGTGGTTCATTGGATATTTGGATATTTGTAAGGTCTCCATAAAGTTCTTTTATTTCAACATTAGTAAAGTGTTTAGGAATAATAATGGTCGTGTTTACCTTTAGTTCCTTAGTCAGTTGGAGAAATATGGGCATAAGTTTTTGTATCTCACCCTTTCTACTTCCTGGCATAAAGGCAACATCTTTTATCTCAGTTCTAAGTTCTTTCTTAAATTCTGTTATTTGGTCAAGTAGGGGATGTCCTACGTATTCTATTGGAGCATTCTCTGGATAGTAACTAGGTTCAAATGGCAGTATAGAAGCTAAATGGTCAATAGTACGAGCTAAAACAGGGATGCGCTTTTTCTTCCATGCCCATGCTTGAGGTAATATATAATAGATGATTTCTTTCTCTGGGTATTTTTTTTTTATCTTTTTTGCGAGTGGAAGGTTAAAGCCTGAAGAGTCTATAAGAAGAACTTTATCAGCTTCCGCAGCTAATTCAACCATTTGTGAATTGAGCTTAAAAAAGAATCGTAACTTTTTAAGTGCATCCACAAAACCCATAATGGCTAAGCTTTTAAGATCAATAATTGGAGAACCCAGTTCGCTCGAAAATATCCCTATAAATTCTACATCATCTGAGAGTTCTTTTTGAAGAGATTTTAGGTGAACATTTGCGGAATGTTCAAGTGCGCTCACTAGAAGTTTCATGAGCCACCATCCCCATAGTTATCATAAGAGTCATCATATTTTTCTTGCTTCTCAACATCTACATAGTCGGCAAAGAATGTAGTCAAGTTATCTATGTCTTCATCACTAAGGTTTACAGCAAAGTCTATCATCATCTCTTGGCGTTGTGTGTCTGCTTTTCTCTCTCTAAAGTGCTTTAGCTTGTATGTCATATAGCCTTTAGAACGATTTGCAAGAGCAGGAAAGGTACTAATTCCTTCTATCTTATGTCCATGACAAGAGTAACAAGCTTTTTGTATATAGAGGTCTTTGCCTTTCTCATATGAAGAAGTAGCAAAGATATTTGAAAATGTTAGTAAAAAAAGTAATAGTAAGCGCAACTCTAAGCCTTATTTATTATATAATGCATGTATTATATCTAAGGTTGGTCTAAATGCTTATAACAAATGTGATTATTTGTGATGTTAATGGTGAGAGAGAAGCTGATGTTCGTATTGAAGATGGAATTATTACAGAGATAGGAAGTAAGCTTAATGGTGAAGAATCTTTAGATGCTGCTGGAGCTTACCTGATTCCATCTATAGTAGATACAAATGTAAGACTACTTGACTCCGCGTTAAATGCAAAAAACATAAAGCATGTAACTGAGCAAGCAAAAAAAGGTGGAGTAGGGCATATAGTATTAAACGCGGACTCTAACCCTGCTATAGATAACGAAGTAGTATTAGAATTTGCACAATATGGGCTTGATGCTATAGAAGATGTCAAAGTAGACCTAATGCTAAATACCCTAAAAGAAGATATGTCTCTTTCAAACATAGCTATACTTTTGAAAAAAGGTATTGTTGCTCCATACATGAGTACCATTGCAAAAAATGACATTGCAATTAAGATAGCTGAGTACATTCAGATGTATAAGGTTACACTCTTTTGTAAGGCAGAGGATAACTCGCTAATGAATGCAGGTGTTATGCTAGATGGAGACATAAGTTCTAAACTAGGGTTAGCAGGCATACCAAACCTTAGTGAAGTACTCCATGTTTCTCGTATGATAGAGATAGCAAAACACTTTAAAATAAAAATACTGTTTAAGGCTATAGCGTCTCCGCGTTCAGTTGAACTTATAGCAAAAGCAAAGAAAGATGGAGTAGAAGTTACTTGTGAGGTATCTATACATCATTTAGTAAACTGTGATGAGGCTTGTGAAGATTTTAACACCATAGCTAAACTCAATCCACCTTTGGCTTCTCGTGAAGATATGCTCCTTCTACAGAAGGCTTTAAAAAATGGAGATATTGATCTTTTAACAACACTTCATCAACCCTCATCCCCCGTAAACAAAGAAGTGGCATTTTTTGATGCTTCTTATGGTTGTGAAGCTATAGCGGATGCATTTCCCCTTTATTATACAAAACTTGTTCGAAGTGGACTTATATCAATGCCTGACTTAGTACGAATGACATCTACTAATCCATTAAATGTAATTAATAAAGAGTCATCTGCTATAGAAGTCGGTAAGCCGATAGAATTTATAATAGTAGATACTAAAGATAATATAACAGTTTCAAATATTTCTTCTTTGTATAATGGGGAAAAGCTTTATGGAAGTGTAAAGTTTCTGTGAACAGAAAAATTGTGTAAAAGAAAAGAAGCTAGAAACTAACTTCTTTTCTTATAAAATTCCTCTTTATACTCAGAAAATTTATCTTCTAAAATAGCCGCTCTAACTTCTCTCATAAGATTTAAATAATAATGTAAGTTGTGAATAGTTGCAAGTCTAAAGTATGTTATTTCTCTTGCGCGATAAAGATGACAAAGATAAGCACGAGAATAAGTTTTACAAGTTAAACACTCACATTCAGGGTCTATGGGAGCTGGATCTTCTTTAAACTTTGCACCCTTGATATTGATCTTTCCAAAAGAAGTAAAAAGAGTTCCATTCCTCGCGTTTCTTGTAGGCATAACACAGTCAAACATGTCTATGCCTCTCTCTATGTTTTCGATGAGGTCCTCAGGAGTTCCTACACCCATCAAATAACGTGGCTTATCTTCTGGCATATACTGTACCGTATGCTCAACTGTGTCATACATCTCGTTGTTTAACTCTCCAACCGATAGTCCACCAATGGCAAAACCATCAAAGTCCATAGCACAGAGTTCTGTGGCACTTTTTGTACGAAATTCCCTATCTGTTCCACCTTGAATAATGGCAAATATATTTTGATCTACACATATTCCTTTTTTCTGTTGAGAACGAAAGTAGTCAATAGACTCCCCAGCCCAAGAAGTAGTTCTCTCAATACTGACTTTTATACGTTCTTGTGTCGCGGGAAGTGCTACTAAATCATCAAGTACCATCATGATGTCAGAACCAAGGTTAGTTTGAATGTCTATAACACCCTTTGGAGTAAAAAAGTGTTTTGAACCGTCTATGTGTGAGCGAAACTCTATACCATTAGTCATAGGTTTAGAAATATCAGAGAGTGAAAATGCTTGAAATCCACCACTGTCTGTTAAAAAACTCTTTGGGAATTTTGTAAAGTTATGTAGTTTACCCATTTTTGCTACTACTTTATCTCCAGGACGAAGATACATATGATAAGTATTTGCTAAAATTATTTCAGCACCAAGCAGGTCAACTAAATCACTAGCATCAAGACTTTTAACACTTCCAATAGTCCCCACAGGCATAAATACAGGTGTTTTAATAGTTGAATGAGCAGTTGTAATAGTTGCTGCCCGAGCATTTTTTGACTTCGTTTCTAAAGTGAATTTCATATTTAATTATGTCCAGTATGTAATTTGTTTAATCACCTAATTATAACAAAAGGAACTTATAGGTATAGTGAATATAGATAAAATTTCATTTACATAAATATAAGGCTTTGATATTGATGAATAAAATTCATTTTAAGAAAATTTTTACATTAGAAATAAAGATAATATGCTTGATGATATCTTTATTATTCGTCTTTATATTTGTATTTGTAAAATTCTTAGATGATCGTGAAAAAGATTTTTACAATGAGCAAGTATCGATAGCAGCCAATTCAACTAAAAATATTAGTTTTGAATTAGAAAATATTTTAAGAGATAAAAAACAATTAGTTAAGTCATTCTTTGAAGATAATAGAAAAATGGTTAACCATCTCATTGAAAATTCTAACGACTATAGTGAATATGAGAGACTAGATGAAAAGCTAGGTAAGTACTTTACAGACTACTTTTCTTTAAATATTACAAACGACGAAACAGAATTTGTGGTGGATGAATTTGAAGGTAAAATGGGTTGGATATGTAGAAATGATGTCGCAATATTTTTGAAAAATTCAAATCAAAAAATTCGTATTCATCCAAATGCCGTTTCATACCATTATGATATTCTTATAGACTTTAAGTATAAATCTAAGACATATGTATTTATAGTTGCATTTAAAGTCGATGAAATTGCAAGCTTACTTAAAATAAGTACTCGAGAAAACCATGAACTAGTAATGATAAACAAGAGTAAAGACTATCTAATAGCTGTTACGGCAAATGGTAGTAGAGATATCTTAGGTAAAAGAGAAGGGATACATTTAAACAAGGGTGAAATAAAAAATATATTGTCTGAGCAGTTGATAAAGGGAACATTTTGGTCTATTGTTGATGTTGTTGATGAAAATTTATTGACTGAATATAAAAATAATTTATTGAGTGAAGAGGTTTTTGAACTTATTGTATATTTACTTTTAAATTTGTTCGTTGGTATATTTATTATTCTGACTTTCAGAAAAAAAGAGAATCTTCAACATGAACTTCTAACTCAAAATGAAACAATTGAAGCCTTGAATGATAAACTTCACAAGTTGGCTATTACAGATTTGTTAACAAGTATGTATAATTATAGATATTATGAAGAAAACTCTTTAAAATATTTTAACGAATCAAAAAGACTAGAAGTGAATTACCATATAGCTGTAATAGATATTGATTTTTTTAAACAATATAACGACCACTATGGACATAAAAAAGGTGATGTATGTATACAGTCTATAACAAAAATAATGAAAGATAGTTTTAGAAGAGCGAATGAATTTTGTGCTAGATATGGTGGGGAAGAGTTTGTGATAGTTAGCATTGGGCATAGTGGTAAAGAGTTTTCTAGGCGTTTAAACAAGCTTATTCAAACTGTGGAAGACACTAAAATAGAACATGCTAAATCTAGCATATGTGATTATGTTACGGTGAGTGCAGGTTATAGTAGTTCTGAATTTTCTACATTAAGCTATGTAGATGAGTACTTTGAAGAAGCAGATACAGCTTTATACCGTTCTAAGTCAAATGGAAGAAATAAGGTAAGTAGAATAGACTAAACATCTGATTGTTCAGTTTTATCTAGTTGTATGTAAACTTGTTGTATTATAAAATTTCAAAACTCAAAAAGTTTAAATTATTAATTTTAAGTTATAAAAAGGTGTGTTAATGGCAAATGTAGGAATGAGTGATATAAAAAAAGGTGTTCGTTTAATTGTAGGTGAAGTACCATACAAAATAGTTGAATTTCAACATGTTAAACCTGGTAAAGGTGCTGCATTTGTACGTTTGAAAATGAAAAGTTTTTTAAACGGAAGAGTAGTTGAGAGAACTATTCATGCTGGTGATAAGTTTGAAGTTCCAGTTATTGATTACAAAACAATGCAGTACCTTTATGATGATGGCGAAATGTACCAATTTATGGATAACGAAACATACGATCAACTTGGCCTTGAATATGCACAGTGTGATGATGCTTCTAAGTGGTTTAAAGATGGTATTAATGTTGAAATTATTTTCTTTAAAAACAAGGCTATTTCAGTACAAGCTCCTGAATTTATGGAACTTGTAGTAACAGACACTCCTCCAAACTTTAAAGGTGACACTTCAAGTGGCAGTAAAAAACCTGCTACTCTTGAGACTGGTGCAGTCGTACAAGTACCTTACCATGTTTTAGTAGATGACATAGTAAAAGTAAATACTGTTGACTGTGAATTTTTAGGAAAAGTTAAGTAACACCACCACTATCCATTAAAAATACTAAATTTGACAATAGGCTTTTAAGCATTATATCAATCATATTGTTTACAATAAACAATATGATTGATATAATGCTTAAAAATAAAATAACTAAAAATAGGAAAATCATGAGTTTAAAGAAAAAGCAACTACCAAAATTAGGTTTTGTATACATGGATTATGTAATGAGATTTTTTGATCATTCTAACTTTAAAGGATGGCCAAACAAGATAGAGACTGTTACATATCATTGGAAAAATGATAAAGCAAGATTTATTAGAGAAGTTAAACGTAAAAAGATTGACGTTTTAATTGGTAATATTCCCTCTACTGCTTATGAGACTTTTCGTGAGATAGCTTGCGAGCTTCCTAACGTTCGTTTTATCCCATCTATGGATACTCAGTTCTCTAACAAATCTAAAGAAAACGTAACTAGATTTGCTTGGAAATACGATCTTCCAATTCCTAAAACTTATATTTATTACAAACATGATAATGCAGATAAGTTTTTGCAAAAATGTGAATACCCAAAAATCATTAAAAAATCTTATGGTCCATCTAACTATGGTGGATACTTTGTACATAAAGTTGACTCCTATAAAGAAGCTCGCAATCTTTATGATGATAAAAAATATCACCCACAGTACTTTCAAGATTTTGTTCCTATGGAAGCTGATATTCGTGTAATGCTTATCGGTCATAAACCTGTTTGTGCGTTTTGGCGTCGTGCTCCGAAAGGCGAGTGGTTAACTAACACTTCCCAGGGTGGAAGTATGGACTATATGGATGTTCCTGAGAATGTTCTTGACCTTGCTGTACAAGTAAGTAAAGATGCAAAGGCTGAGTACTGGGCTTGTGATGTTGCTTATGGTATAGATGGTGTTCCTCGCATTTTAGAGTGTGCTACTGCATTTGCTGCATTTCCATACATAAGAGATTGGATTGGTCAGTACATCATGTGGAGTCTTTCTGATGGGACTTTTAGAAAACCTCATATGCCAATGTTTAACTGGGAAGAGTTAAGTAAGATAGAGCCTTCTATTCTTAGAACTCTAAGACATATTCACTTTGGTAAATTTTCTCCTTCATTTGATGGTGAGTACTTTGGTAAGAAGAAGAAATCTTACGGTGGTAAAAAAGTTTACTTACATAAACTTGATGAGCAGTACCCAGTTCTTGACGTTAAACGCCGTTGGAGTGAAGAGTGGCCAAGTGAGAAATGGAACTTTCAAGATAACCTAGCACACTTAAATACAAGTTCCAACAAGAAGAAAAAAGCTTCAAAAGCAAAAGCTCCTCATCCTACAAAAGATGAATCCAGTGAATCAGCCCAAGAAGCTCAAATCACTACAGAGGAGTTAAATGATTTTTTAATAACGATAAATGGAATCGGCAAGAAGAAAGTTAAAAATATCATTGATCATATTGGTAGTGCTGACGATGTTATTGGTGTTTTGCACCAGAACCCAACAATTCTTGTAGAAGTTAAAGGTATTACTAAAAAGCTTGTTGCTAAGATAGAAAAAGCTTGGAAAAAATTACTTAAATAGTCTCCTTTATACACCCATTTATGGTGTATAAAAATTCCTGTAAAATCATTATTTCATATTAAGAAAAACTTACTATAATCTTTCTAATAATATTAGAACTATAAGGTAATTATTTTGAGTGCACAACCTTTTACACATTTACATCTTCATACTGAATATTCTCTTCTTGATGGAGCTAATAAACTCGTCAATCTTGTTCCGCGTTTAAAAGAGTTAGGCATGAATTCTGTTGCTATGACAGACCATGGAAATATGTTTGGAGCTATTGATTTTTATCAGCAAATGAGTGCTGCTGGAATCAAGCCTATCATAGGTATGGAAGGCTATATTCATAATGGCGATACTCTTGGCGATAAAAGTACAAAACAACGTTTTCACATCTGCCTTTATGCTAAAAACAAAAAAGGGTATCAAAACCTTATGTACCTCTCTTCTAAGGCATTTATAGATGGTTTTTATTACTTTCCTCGTATAAATAAAAAAGAGCTAAGAGAGCATAGTGAAGGGCTTATCTGTACCTCTGCTTGTCTTCAAGGAGAAGTAAACTGGCATCTTAATCTTGCAAATGAGAGAAATGTTAAAAATGGAGCACTAGGTTACGGGGGAGCTTTAGATGTAGCTAGGGAATATCAAGATATTTTTGGTGATGATTTTTACTTAGAGTTAATGCGTCACGGGATAGGCGATCAACTCTTCATTGATGAACAGATACTAAAAATTAGTCGTGAGACAGGTATAAAAGTTGTTGCTACAAACGACACTCATTACACTTTTCCTAATGATGCTCAGTACCATGAAGCTTTTATGTGTATAGGGATGAATAAACTTTATGATGATCCAAATCGTATGCGTCACTCAGTGCATGAGTTCTATCTTAAATCTCCCGAAGAGATGGCAAAGATTTTTGCAGACATTCCTGAAGCGATTGCACATACTCAAGAGATAGTGAACAAGGTCGAAGACTTTGCACTGACTGTAAAAGAACCAATTCCACCTAACTTTAAGTTCACTCCAGAGTATTCAAAAAATGATGGACTAGAAATAGACCATCAAGATGATGCACCTTTAGCAGAGAATGCGAGTGAAGCAGACAAAAAAACATGGTTTTCAGCCATAGATAAAAATGATGCTGAATATTTTACATATAGATGTAAAATTGGTTTAGAAAATCGCTTAAAAATTGTTCCAGAGGATAGACACCAAGAGTATAGAGACCGTTTAGACTTTGAGATAGACATAATTAACTCAATGAAGTTTCCTGGTTATATGCTCATCGTTTGGGACTTTGTGAAAGTTGCAAAAGAGATGGACATTGCTGTTGGACCAGGGCGTGGTTCTGCTGCTGGAAGTCTCGTGGCTTACTCGCTTGACATAACAGACATTGATCCAATGAAGTATGACTTACTCTTTGAGCGTTTCTTAAACCCTGAACGTGTAAGTATGCCCGATATCGATATGGACTTTATGCAAGCTCGTCGTGGAGAGGTTATTGATTATGTAGTCCAAAAATATGGTCGTAACCAAGTAGCCCAAATTATTACTTTTGGTTCCCTTCTCGCAAAGGGAGTTATCCGTGATGTTGCACGTGTTTTAGAAATGCCACTAAGTCAAGCGGATAAACTGGCAAAACTTATTCCTGATGAATTAGGAATCACACTTAATGGTAAGACGAAAAAAGGTGAGTTTATTGATGGAGCTTTTCAAAAAGAGCCAAAAATATCAGAACTCATTGATGGAGATGCAAACGCGAACAGGGTTTGGGAGTTTGCTAAAAAGTTAGAAGGCCTTAAACGTAACTCCGGAATCCACGCAGCCGGTATCGTTATAAGTAATGAAGAACTTTGGCATAAAACACCTATATATAAGCCTTCTAGTGAGACGACATTTGTAACACAGTACTCACTTAACTACCTCGAAGATGTAGACCTTATCAAGTTTGACTTCCTTGGTCTTAAAACATTAGATGTTATACATAATGCTATTAAACTCATTAAACGTCGTTATGATGAAGATATAATATGGCACAAGATAGATGAGAACGATCCTAAAGTATATGAGGTTATAAGAACAGGTGAAACTGTAGGAATGTTCCAGATAGAATCCTCTGGTATGCAAGACTTGAATCGTCGTTTAAAACCAGATAGTTTTGAGGATCTAATCGCCGTTCTTGCACTTTATCGCCCTGGACCTATGGAGTCTGGAATGCTTGACAGTTTTGTTGAACGTAAGCATGGTCGCGAAAAAATAGAGTACACATTTGATATTATGAAACCTATTTTAGAGAACACTTATGGGGTCATTGTTTATCAAGAACAGGTTATGCAAATTGTTCAAAATGTTGGTGGATTCTCTCTTGGGTACTCAGACATTATTCGTCGTGCTATGGGTAAGAAAAAAGATATGGCAACTTTTAATGCAGAATTCTCAGATGGTGCAGTTAAACAAGGTCATCCTAGGGCTGAAGCTTCAAAACTTTTTGATCTAATTGAAAAGTTTGCGGGGTACGGTTTTAATAAATCTCACTCAGCAGCTTATGCAATGGTTACATTTCAAACTGCATGGTTAAAGACTTACTATCCAAATGAATTTATGGCGGCACTTCTCACATCAGATAAGGACAACACTGAAAAAGTTGTTCGTTACATTGATGAAGTAAGACGTATGGGGATAGAACTTTCTCCTCCTGATGTTAACGATTCCTATTTAGAGTTTTCTGCAATAACAAAAGATGGAAAAGATATTATTCTTTTTGGTCTAGGGGCTATTAAAGGTGTTGGTGGTGCGGCTGTTGAGTCGATTATTCAAACGCGAGAAGAAGATGGTGATTTTACTTCTATAGAAGATTTTGTAAACCGCATAGATCCATCAAAAGTAAATAAACGCTTTGTTGATTCAAGTATCAAGTCAGGTGGATTTGATAGGTTTGGATACAGCCGTAAAGCACTTTTAAATCAGATAGAACTTATAGTCGAAACTGCAAAAAAAGCGAGTGATGCTAAGAAAAATGCTATCGGTTCACTTTTTGGAGATGATGCTGAGATAACAACGGTTAAACTAGAACTTAAAAATTCTGAAGAGTACGAACTCAAAGAAATTTTAGAGTTTGAAAAAGATACCTTAGGTTTTTATGTCTCGGGTCATCCAATGGATGAGTACCGCGCCGAAATGAGTGAGTTGAACTATACACTGTCTTCTGAGTTAGAAAATGTTAAAGATGGTTCTCAGGCTATATTTATCGGTAAAGTTGAAGGGATAGTTAAAAAAATATCTAAAAAAGGGCACCAGTTTGGAATAGTAGACTTGATGGACTTTCATGGAAATATGGAAATAATGCTTTTCTCAGATAAGTTAGAGAAACTCGCAGAGATGAACAAAGAAGAACCTATCGCGTTTAAAGGACGAATAACTCATACCGATTTTGGTCCCAGAATGAACATTAGTAAAATTATGACTCTTAAAGAAGCGAAAAAAGAGACAAAAAAAGTCAAAAAAGAGGTGCAAGACAAACCACCTGAACCTATAAGTTTAGCGGTAAAACTGGATGCTGATAGTGAAGTTCTAGATAAACTATATGCACTCATCCGTCAAAACCCAGGAAACCGTCCATTAACGATAACCATCGTCTCAAAACTTCATAATGTAGTGATAGACTCTGCAATACGTGTGGACACAAAAATTATTTCAGCACTTGACGGTAACGAAGCCGTTGATATTTTAGGACTTTAAATGGAAAAACAAGATTTTAACGAAGGGCTTTTAGGTTTCCTAGATGCTTCACCGACACCTTTTCATGCGACACAAAATATGTCTGCAATGTTCGAAAACGCAGGGTTTATTAAACTTGATGAAGTTGATAAATGGGAGTTAAACGCAGGTAGTAAATACTATGTCACTCGTAATGACTCTTCTATCATCGCGTTTACTTATCCTAAGCATGAAAAAAACTATGTAATGATTGGGGCTCATACAGATTCGCCTAACTTAAAGTTAAAGCCAAATCCAGTTATAAAAGAACATGGAGTTGTAAAGTTCGGTGTTGAGTCTTATGGTGGTCTGTTACTCACTCCTTGGTTTGATAGAGCTCTTTCAATAGCTGGACGTGTATCTTACCTAGATGGGAAAGAAAAAATACAAAGTACACTGATAGATGTGCAAAAAAGTATAGCGACGATACCTTCTCTTGCCATTCATTTAGATGATACAGCGAACAAAGATAAAACGGTAAATAAACAGAGTGACGTTTGCCCTGTGTTAACTACTAATGATGACTTTAATTTTGATGATTTTTTAAGATGGCAGTTAAATAAAAATGAGATTTTAGATATTAAAGAAGTTTATGCAAGCGAACTTAGCTTTTATGACACTCAAAAGGCTGCATTTATAGGTCTTCATGATGATTTTATAGCGAGTGCAAGGTTAGATAATCTTCTCTCGTGTTATATTGGAATGTTGAGTATATGTAGCGTTTCAAATGAAAAACCTATGCTCTTCTGTGCAAGTGACCATGAAGAGGTTGGAAGTGAGTCTACATCTGGAGCAAGTGGAAGTTTTTTAGAAAACACACTCAAACGTATGTTTAGTGATTATGATGAGTACATGAATATGACTCGAACTTCATTGATGATTAGTGCTGATAACGCACATGCCATTCATCCAAACTTTCCATCTAAACACGACAAAGAACATGCACCACATATGAATAAGGGTGTAGTTATAAAAGTAAACACGAACCAAAGGTATGCTTCAAACTCCACAACCATCTCGCGTTTTATGGATAGTGCAGCTAGCATAAAGGAACCCTTACAAAACTTTGTAACTCGTAGTGATATGGGTTGTGGTTCGACAATAGGACCGATAACAGCGACAAGACTTGGAATAGAGACTATCGATGTAGGACTTCCAACTTTGGGAATGCACTCTATTCGTGAGCTGTGTGGAAGTGATGATGCTCACTCGCTTTATAAAATCTTGGTCGCGTTTAAAAACTAATGTCTAGTGTAACACCCGAAGAACTTAATCTACTTATAGAGCAAACTTACAAGGTTGAGGATGAGTTTAATGAGCTCAAGTCATCTTATGCTCATCTGCAAGATACGGTCGAAAAAGTTGTTGAATTCTTACCAAACGCCATCTGGATAGTAAATAGCGATAACAGTGTCTTTTTACAAAACTCTCATGCAAGAGAACTATGGGAACTCTTAAAACTTGTAGAATTTAAAAATGACGATTATGAGATAAATTTTAACTTAAAATCATATCTGATAAAAAGTTCCTCTTATAAAGACAAAACAATGCTCAGTGCTACAGATATAACAGAGCAAAAACGCAAGGAAAATCTTGCGACTATGGGACAAATGGCCGCACATCTTTCTCATGAGATAAGAAATCCTATAGGTGCTATATCATTACTCAGTTCAACTCTAAAAAAAAGAGTCCTCAATGAGAACATTCCTATAGTCGAAGAGATTCAAAAATCTGTATCCAGGATAGAAAGAATTATAAAAGCTACACTTATGTTTAGTAAGGGTGTTGAAGCAAATAAAACAGAATTTATGTGGGACAAGTTAAAAGAGCTTATTGATATGTCTATAGGCTACTATGATTACTCCAAAGAAATAAAGTTTATATTTCCTGAGCATAACTTTAAATTAAACGCAGATATAGATTTACTGGATATGCTTTTTTCAAACTTTATTATAAATGCAATAGATGCAATAGAAGCAGATGAAGAAGAATCAGGCCTCATTGAAATCACATATGAATCTGATAAAAAATATCATAAGTTCTATATCTACGATACCGGAGTTCCTATAGAAGATAAAAAGTCTTTGTTTGAAGCTTTTAAGAGTACGAAAGTCAAGGGAAATGGATTGGGCTTGATACTTTCACGTCAAATAGCTGAAGTTCATGGCGGAAGTTCTGATATAATGGATGGAAGTAAAAAATGTTTTGAGATTAAAATAGAACGGTAGGTATCTGAATGAGACTAGTATGTTTATTTATTTTTTTTATTTTTAGTTTAAATGCTGCAGATTGGGTGACTCTTCAGGGTACAGAATCTAAAGTTTCTCATATTCCCTGGGGATTCTTTCAAGTTCGTGCACAACATAACGATAGCCAGATAATTAAAAAAAATGGCTTTAATAAAACTCCTTTTGCCTACATAAAACCTACTTTAGAAAATCAGTCTGAACTTCAAGTTGCTAGAGCTAGAATAGGAATACGAGGCTCTTTAACTGATGACAACAAGATTAACTACTTCACTCTTGGAGAAGTCGCTCCAAACGGAGTAAACAACCCTTTGGGATATCAAACTCACAACTACCTTATGGATGCTTCTTTAACTTTTAAGTATCTACCAATTTATATAAGAGTAGGTAGGTTTAAATATTCTGGAAGTGAAGAAGGAAACATGGCAAGGTTTGCTTCACCTTTGATTATGTTTTCCACTGTTGGAAATAACTTGATGTTGGAGCGTTTTATCAAAACATCAAAAAGTGACATCGTGGTTGGAGACTCTTACACATCAGAGCCAAGTCATGGAGTCGGAGCATACAGAGATAGTGGAATTCAGTTTTTTAAAGCAATAGAAATTAACGAAAAGTCTTCTCTAACTTTATCTTATATGATTGGAAACGGTTCGGGTCTCGCTAATGAAAACTTGAACAATAATCACTTTACTCATTACGGATTTGCATCTTATGAAAATCTATTTGGTGAAGGTAAAGGCTATCGAACGGAATCGCTTAAACTGTATTCTTGGTATCAAACTGGTAAGCGACAACTTTATTCAGATGGAGAATCTCATCTATACGATAGAATAAGATATGGTATGGGTGTTACATACTTTCATGATAAGTTACGATTAGAAGCTGAGTATATGAAAGGTGAGGGAATGATAATGACTGGAGTCAAAGATGTGAATACTAATGAAAATGAAGAAACTTGGCAATATAATATGAAGGCTCCAGTTGAAAATGTAGCAAATGGTTACTACTTGTTAAGTTCATATGAGCTTTATAACCATTTCGAAGTAATAGCTAGATATGATGAATATAAACGTATGAAAAATTCAGATATTGATTATCGAGAATTTAAAACACTAACTATGGGTTTGTCCTATATATTTAATGGTTATGATAGACTAGATGTTAATTATGCACTTAATGAAGGAAAAGCTCCGTATAATTCTACGGCAAACTCCATATTAAAATCAATGGGTGATTTAATTGGCATTCAATATACAATGGTTATAAAATAAAGGCAGAAAGTTGATAAAAAAAGTAATTAAAAACAGAACCTTAATACTATACATAAGCTTGGCTTTTATTATGTGGATGAGTATTGGATACTTTTTTACTAAATATAGAGTTGGCCAATTAACCACAGAAAAATATACTGAAATAACGAAAAATATGCATAAAGAGATTAGAACTTTAGTAAAAGAGAAAGCTGAAACTGTTTTAATAATTGCTATGTCAATATCAAACAATAATCAAATAAAAGAAGCTATTCTTAAAAAACAAAAAATGAAGCTAGATTTGAATGCATTTTCTTTATCTTTACAAGAGAATACATCCCTAAGTGATATATGGATTCAAGTTGTAAATAAAGATGGTACTAGTTTATATAGAAGTTGGACTAAAAAAAATGGTGATGATCTAAAGAAATTTAGAATAGATGTAACACAGATGATTCAAAATCCTACAATTAGGTCGACTATAAGTGTTGGAAAATTTGACTTGACCTTTAAATCCATGGTGCCACTGTATGAAAGTGGAAAATTTATAGGATTTGTAGAAGTAATAGCAAAGTTTAACTCTATTGCGACAAAGATGTCTAATAAAGATTATGATTCTATATTACTAGTAGATAAAAAATACAAAAGACAGCTTACAAAAGCATTTACAAAAACTTTTATTGAAGATTATTATGTAGCGACTTTAAATGCTAAGCCTGAGTTAGTGGAGTATATTGAAAAAAAAGGAGTTAAAGCATTTATAAATATAAATACTTATCTCGTCGATAATAATTTCTCGAAACTTATTAGTATGTATCCTGTAATGGATATTAATGGTGAAAAAATGGGATATTTCACAATGTTTTATGATTTAAACAATACAGAGATGCAAAGTGTTAATAAAGATGAATTCAGACTCTTCCTGTTGTTCATTGCTTCATTTATGATTTCTTTGGCTCTGTTTTATTATTTTTATTTAAAAAACTATGAGACTTTTATAAACAAACTTAATGATGAACTAGAGAATATGGTTGTAGACAAAACAAAAGAGATACAATCACAAAATGACGAACTTGAATATGTTGCTAGCCATGATCCCTTAACTAAACTTCCTAACCGTATGTTGTTTATAGATAGATTGAAACAAAGTATTAAGAGTGCTGAACGAACTGGTGGCTGCCTGTGTGTTCTATTTTTGGATTTAGATAGATTCAAAGAGGTTAACGACACATATGGACATGATATTGGGGACAAACTTCTTCAAGCTGTTGCAACGAGGTTACGTACACAAGTGAGAGAAGTTGATACAATTTCTAGACTTGGCGGGGATGAGTTTACTATATCACTTGTAGATTCAAGCAGTAAACAAACAATGTTAGTAGTGGATAAAATAGTATCTTTGATGGCAAAGGTATTTTTAATAAATGAGATAGAAATCTATACTACTTTTAGTATTGGAATAAGTAAGTTTCCAGAGGATGGGGAAACATATGATATATTGTTGAGGAATGCAGATACGGCTATGTATAGAGCAAAAGAGAGAGGGAAAAACACATATCAGTTTTACAACTTTAAAATGACTGAATTAATTGTAGAAAAGTCAAAGCTGGCATTAGAGATAAAAAGAGCATTAGAAAACGATGAATTTATACCATATTACCAACCAAAAGTAAATGCAAATACTTCAAAAATCATTGGAATGGAAGCACTAATACGATGGGAGCATCCTGAATACGGATTTATAACACCGGATAAATTCATTCCAGTCGCAGAAGAGATAGGTTTAATAAATAAAATAGATTTATGGATGATGAAAAAAACAATTTCAGATATGTCAAAATTGCAAAAGAATGGATTTGAGATAGGAGTTCTATCACTAAATTTTTCTATGCAACTTTTAGAGGATTTAAACTGCTTTGAAAATTTACAACTATTATTAAAAAAGTTTCAAGTAAACCCTAAAGATATTGAGGTTGAGATTCCAGAAACTGTTCTAATAGGTAACCAAGAAAAAGTAATAAGTGTTTTAAACAAGTTTAGAGAGCTTAAAATTGTTATATCTATTGATGATTTTGGAACAGGATACTCGTCTTTATCATACTTAAAGTTATTACCAATAGATAAACTAAAGATTGATCGTAGTTTCGTAGATGATTTACCTGATGATAAAAATGATGTGGCAATAATTAAAGCCATTATCGCTTTAGCACAAAGTCTTAAGATGGACTTGATTGCAGAAGGAATTGAAACAAAGGAACAGGCAGATTTTCTAGTGAAGGCGGGATGTCCAAATCATCAAGGTTATTATTATTCAAAGCCTATCCCTTTTGATAAACTTGAATCTTTTTTAAAACAGTCGATATAAAAGTAAAATAAATAGATTTTATGGATTAATATGTTAATAACACACGAAAATGTAATACTATTATTAGATTATGTAAAAATAGATAGTTATAGTGTCATCTGCCATTTTAAATGTAATGAAACAAATAAAAGTGTTGTCTCAGCTGTTCCCTTTGAACCATTTGAAGGTAAATTAGAGTTTACATACAAAGAAGTCTTGCTACATCCAATAAAATCTTATAATAAATATTACCATACACCTATTACTATATATGGTAGTAGTACACAGGAAACTATTATTTTAAAAGCTTTTAAAAAGATTTCTCGACATTTCGTATGGGATGCAAAAAAAGAGATACTTATTCACAATTAGTAATTTATTCTCATTTACTATTCATTTGTTATCTATTTACTATTCGTTTAACCTTTATTTTATCAATAAGATGTAATACTCTCTACTTATATTAAATATAGGGAGAGATTAACTATGAAAAAGAATTTATTAGTTACATTAGCTGCATCAGTTGCATTTATGTCAGTAACTGCTACTACTGCTTTAGCATATGACAAGAACCCACCGTTTAAACTCAATAAGCTGAAAAAGTATACTGAGGTTAGTGCGAATGGAAAGAAAAGAACAGGGTATGAACCAAATAGTGATTATAATGTATTTATAAATTACGAACTAGGTATGCACTGTGTTGGTTTTTCAATGGATTATTGTTGTGTTATTCCACCATATAATTCTATCCAAGCACAAGCAATTTCTGGAGGAAAAAGTGGTAAGTTACCAAAACTTTTAACTCCAAATGATAACATCAAGCTTTACTACTACACTAAAGATAACTCTTATAGTGAAGGTAATAAAATGAAGTACTGGTCTGTACCTAAAGATACAGATGGTGATGGTCACTTTGATTCTCCAAATGACAATGTTGCAAACTATGTATGGAATCACCTTTTTATATATAAAGATTTAGAAGGTACTATACCTGCAGGAGCTACTGATAAAGATCGTTTACGTATTGGTAGAGATCTTCCTATTCGTGTAGATAGTGGTCCTTCTGGAATGCCTCTTTCTGGTGGTTACCTAGAATATGCTGGAAAGCATGGTGGTAACATAGTTATGACAGACACACTCGTTCCTCCTGTTAAAAATGTTAAACTCGTTTTAACTGCCTCACATCTTTGGGATGCACTTGGTCTTCCTTTAACTGCATTTAATGATTCTACAAGAAAAGGTACTATCCGTTCCGTAACAGAAAAAGACTTCCAACCTTTTCAGTACTCTACAGTTGAGATGCATGATGGTTCAGGTAAGGCTATAAAAAATGAGAAGGGACATGCAGTATCTTACTTTGGTACAAATCCTGTAGATATTCCTAACTGTTTTTCTTGTCACTCGAGAAATGGTAAAGCAGCACAAATGGCTAGAGAGGAAGGTCTTGATTTTTCTGATAGAGAGTATAAGTATTGGAAAGGTTATCCTGATGAGAGTGAGTATATGGCTAGACTTGCTGAGTCTTCTATAAATATTCTTTCACTTCATGATGCTCACCATGGAACTACATTTTTAAGTGATTATCAAGATAATGCTTCTGGTGGTAGACTTGGTAAAACTGGTTTAGTTAACTGTTCTGATTGTCATGGTGATAATGTTTCTGGTAACTTACAGACACCTCGTCCAACCGCAACTGGTTATAAGGCTGTTAAAGCAAAACCTTTAAGTGAAGCTATACATAACTTTCACCTTGCAATGGTTCCAATGCCTGATGGTGCTGGACGTTCACAAGCTTGTCAGTCTTGTCACCCAACACACTTCCAAAACTCTAACATGAATGATGATTCAAATCCATTCCGTGTTACAGATAGATACGGTGAAGGAAGATTTAGCAAAAGCGATATCAGAAAATCTGGTGGTGGTTGTTATGTAAGACGTGATGCTCACTCAAACCCAGATGCTAAACCACCATTTTTCTTAAATGATTATGGTAAATGGCAACTTAATGAAGTAGCACTTAAAGATGAACATGGAAAAGATGCTGGCGAGTTAAGAGGTTTATACTGTACTAACTGTCACACTAAAGTAGCTCAAGCTATGCAAAACTTTGACAATATTACTCATGATAGTACACAGACGGGTAAAACTTTAAGAAACAAAACTCTTAAAGAGATGATAAAAGAAATCTCTGGTGGAGATGCTGCGGCATTTGCAGCTATTGCAGACCCTAAAACTACTGGAAATAATGAAGTACTTAGCTACTATGCAGATCACAAATCAGCAACATTAGTTAAAAATGCTGGTAAAGATGGAGCGTTAGATCTTAAGCCATGGAATCACCCAACTGGTGGAGATGTTCCATATGCAGCGGCATCTGGTGGTAATGACTGGTGGTTATCAGCTTCTGAGCCTCACTGTGCGGATTGTCACTTAGCTCCATTTGTTGAGAGTGAAGCTGGTGGAAAGTATTTCCCTATAGATTTACCAAACAAGTACTCTCTATACAGATACTCAAAAGCTCACGGAGACATTGCTTGTCAATCTTGTCATGAGTCTACTCACGGATTATACTCTACTAGGTATGATGGTAAAGAGCGTTCAGTTGATGTAACAACACATGAACAAGCACTTCAATATTCTCCAGATGGTGAATATGCAGGTCCTGTAACATGTTCAGCTTGTCACACAGTAAATGATAAAGGTGTTCCTTTACAACTTGAAGGTACAGAGTATGAAAATGATTACTGGGCTTCAGTAACATTAGCACACTTTATGAGAAGTGGAGATCAAAAAATTGGTACGAAAGAACTAGTTAAAAAGTATCCATATTCTAAATCTGCAAACATCGTTACAAAAGGTTGGAAGTAGTACTTCCTTCTTTTTATCCCTCTTATGAGGGATAATTCTTCTTCAATAATTTAAAATTTCCAAGGAATTTTTATGAACCTATATATTAAATCTACTTTTTTTGTTTGTGCTATGAGTATATCATTGTCAGCCGAGCTTTATATAACATACTTTGATCATGGTGAGATTAAAGCCAAGACACATTATATTGATGGAACAAACACAGACTCTCTAGAGGGTACAAAGCATGGTTTACAAACAGTTTATTATGAGATGGGTAGGATTGCTTATTCTGTAAACTATATAAATGATAAACGCGATGGAAAACTCACTTGGCATGATAAAAAAGGGCATAAACTCTCAGATGTCTTTTATAAAAATGGAAAACTCGAAGGAATGGAAAGTTCTTATTTTATAGATGGTTCGCTAAAACACAGTGTTAATTATGTGAACGATAAGAAAGAAGGTGCTCAAAAAGAGTATTTTAACAACGGTATAGTAGCTTTAGTCGTTACATACAAAAATAACAAGAAAGAGGGATTTCAAAAAGAGTACAATGAAGATGGAACACTCTTTAGCAGTGTTAATTATAAAAACAATTATAAAGAAGGTGAGCAAAAGTGGTTTTCTAAAGATGGAAAAGTAATAAAAACACTTCTTTATAAGAATGATAGACCTATAAATGTGATGAAACAAGTACAAGTAAAACAAAAAGAATATAATATTTATGTTGATAGCATAGACTTCTCTCCACAAAACGTCGAATAGTACATTAAAATCACTATTTGATGCTCTTTATTATCTAAAATTAACTACAATTGCTCTTTATTAAAAAGGGTATATTCTATGAAACAAATTATTTCTATTCTTCGTTCAATGAAAACAATGGCAATGCTACTACTAATCTTTGCATTTTCAGTTGGTTATGCAACTATAGTTGAAAATGACTATGGAACAATGACAGCCAAATCTGAGATATATAATGCACTATGGTTTGAAGCATTACTTGGATTTTTAGCTTTCAACTTATCTTTAAATATAGTACATTACAAGATGTATACTCTTAAAAAAGCTCCTGTTTTTATTTTTCACATTGGTTTTTTAGTTATTCTTTTTGGTGCAACTGTTACCCGTTATGTTGGGTATGAAGGTTCTATGCATATCCGTGAAGGTTCTTCGTCTTCAACTATTGTCTCTGCTGATGCATACTATAGTGTCAATGCGAGTATAAATGATAAAACAGTAAACTATGATAAAGTAATTTATCTTTCTAAACGCAGTAAAAATGATGTTAGTACTTCATTAGAACTAGAAGGAAAAAAGATAGATGTAGAATTACTAGAGTATATTCCTGATGCTATTGAGAGTTTAGAAGCAGATGCAAATGGACATCCCATTGCAAAACTTATGATTACTACAAGTGGCAAAGGGAAACCTGTTGCTTTAGATATGGGTAACTACTTTGATGCTGGAAATTTCATTTTAGATTTTAAATCTGGTCTTACATTTGAGAAGCCTGTGATTTCAATGTATATGGAAGATGAGAAACTTTACATGAACCATGAAATGAAGTTAGAGTACTTTAGAATGGCTGACCGTGAAAAAGGAGAACTTCTTGCAAATACCAAAGAAATATTTAATCCAAGAATTCTTTATAGTACTGATTTAGGAAGCTTTGTTCTGCGTGAATTCATGCCTCTTGCAAGCAAAAAAATCATTACAAACCCAGAATCAAAAATGAATTCTATGGGTGTTGATGCTCTGCGTTTTAACGTGAGTGTTGATGGAGAGAGTGCAGAGAGTCTAGTCTTTGGTAGAAGCAAAGTTATAGGACAAGAAAAACACTTGATGCTCAATGGTGTAGATGTTCACCTTTCTTATGGAGCAAAAAATATAGAGATTCCATTTCGTATAAAACTACTTGATTTTCAACTCGACCGTTATCCTGGTTCAATGAGTCCTGCTTCTTATGCGAGTGAAGTAGAACTTATAGACAAAAAAAATGGAGTAAACATGCCATTTAGAATATATATGAATAATATTTTAGATTATCAGAATTTTAGATTCTTCCAAGCCTCTTATGATAGAGATGAGGGTGGAACTATTCTTTCTGTAAACAATGACCCAGGAACACTTCCATCATACATCGGTTATGCTCTCTTAGCTCTTGGAATGTTTTGGACGCTAATTAGTGGAAGAGGGAGATTTTCTAAACTATCAGAAAAAGCTAAAAAATCTAGTGCAGCGAAGGTTGTTCCAGCTCTTTTAGCATTAGGCTTACTTTTAAATCCTAATGCAGTTCATGCAGATATAGACCCTTCTATAAAAACAATCCTCGCGTTTGATAAAGAACATGCCCATGATTTTGGACAGCTTATCATTCAAGATACGCAAGGAAGAATGAAACCTATGGATACACTTGCAACAGAGATTCTTGCAAAGGTTTATAGAGGCTCATCACTCAAAGTTGGAGATAAGACTCTTACCCCAACACAGGTCGTTCTTGGAATGATGATACGTCCAGATATTTATAGAGATGTAAAAATGATACGTACCAAAGACGAGGCAATAAATAAGGCATTAGGTGCATCTACAGATGCAAAGTATGTTTCATTTTCTCAGTTTTTTATGGATCCTGTTGGTATGAGTGGATATAAACTCTCTGAACTTGTTGAAAACGCGACAAGAAAAGAACCAAAGTACAGAGATAAGCTTGATAAGTCAGTTCTTAAAATAGATGAAAAGCTTAATGTTTGTTATATGGTTTTTACGGGCTCTCTTTTAAAAATGTGGGCAAAACCACATGACCTTAATAACAAGTGGTTTGCAACTATAGAAGCTTTAAAAACTTTTTCACCTGAAAATAGCATGCAAGTACGAAATGTAGCTGTTGCATACTTTACTTCGGTTGATACAGCTCTAAGTAGTGGTGATTGGTCTGCTAGTGATAAAGCACTTGAAGATATAGCACACTATCAAAGTGCTTATGGCTCAGAAGTGTTTCCAAGTCAAAACAAAATAGATGCAGAAGTATTTTATAATAAAATAAATGTATTTGAAGAGTTGTGGCCACTTTACTTTGTAGTGGGTTTTTTACTTCTAATACTTAGTTTTACAAAAATAATATATCCTAAAATGGGTATGAATTTAATTACAAAGTCATCACTTATTTTACTTGTAGCTTTCTTTTTAGCACATACCGGAGGATTGGCTCTTAGATGGTATATCTCTGGTCATGCTCCTTGGAGTAATGGTTTTGAATCTATGACTTATATAGCTTGGGCAACAGTTTTAGCAGGATTTATTTTCTCTAAGCATTCTCCTATTACCTTAGCTGCAACTTCTATTTTAGCTGGTCTTATTTTATTTGTAGCACACCTTAGTTGGATGGACCCTCAAATAACAAACCTTGTACCTGTTTTAAACTCTTACTGGTTGAGTATTCATGTGAGTATGATTACAGCTAGTTACGGCTTCTTAGCACTTGGAGCACTTCTTGGTTTTATAACTATTTTACTATTTATAGTAAAAACAGATAAAAATGAGAAGCAGATTTCACTCTCTATAAAAGAGCTAAACGCCATCAATGAAATGAGTCTAATAGTTGGTCTAGTTTTACTAACTGTTGGAAACTTTTTAGGTGGCGTTTGGGCAAATGAGTCTTGGGGTAGATACTGGGGTTGGGACCCTAAAGAAACTTGGGCTCTTGTGACTATTTTAGTTTATGCTGTTGTTATACACTTAAGATTTATAAAGTCTTTATATAGTGAGTTTAACTTCAGTGTTATTTCACTTATGTCTTTTTCTTCAGTACTAATGACATACTTTGGTGTGAACTACTACCTAGCTGGTATGCACTCATATGCTAAAGGTGACCCGGTACCTATACCGGATTTTGTTCCGGTAACTTATGCTGTAATCTTTGTTGTTATAGCACTCGCGTTTAGAAACAGAAAGATAGTCTAGAAAATAGTATGGAATTTGAAGGTTTTGGCAAAGGCACGTTAGAATTTTTAACTTCTATAAAAAATAACAACAATAAAGAATGGTTTGAAGCTCACAAGCTAGAGTATGAAAAACTCATTCTTAATCCATCTCGTTCATTCGTTGTTGAAATGGGTGAACACCTCCAAGCCTTAGAACCCACTATAAACGCCATTCCAAAGATAAACAAGTCTCTTTATCGAATCTATAGAGACACTCGTAGAATGGGAGCTAACAAAGAGCCTATAAAACATAGAATCGGTGTTATTTTTTGGCAGGGAAATACAAAGAGAATGCAAAGCTCATCTTTTTATATGCATTTTTCACCTGACGAGCTTTACGTGGCAGTCGGTGTACGATGGTTTGAGAAGGCTATGCTTGATGCTTATAGAGAGTATATAAAAGATGATACTAAACGCAGGGAACTCTATGCTATACTTGAGAATATTAAATCAAAAGACAAAGGTTATACTCATCTGGAAAAAGGCTATAAACGCTACCCTAGAGGTTTCAGTAAAGAGATGACGCATTCAGATTTGAGTCTGTATAAAGGCATGGCAACATTTAAAATGCTTGAGCCAAGCTTAATTTATGATGGACAGACACTAGTTAATACACTCTATAAGATATATGAAGATATGCTTCCCTTGCAGAAATTTATGTATGAAGTTAGTTTGAGAATAAGAGAGGATTGAAAATTGGCTAAAGAAGCAGTAATACTACTCAATATGGGTGGACCAAATAATCTCAATGAAGTTGAGATGTTTTTAACAAACATGTTTAGTGATAAAAATATTTTAACTATGAAAAGTAACCTTCTAAGAAGCTTTATAGGTGGTATGATAACATTTTCTCGAACAGAATCTTCCCAAGAGATTTATAGAACAATTGGTGGTAAGTCACCTATAGTTGGTCATACGAAAAGTTTAGTGAAAAAACTCCAAAAAAGATTTGGAGAGAATGTTATTGTGGATTTTGCTATGAGATATACACCTCCTTTTGCAAATGAAGTGATAGATAGACTTAATAAGATTGAAGATCTTGAAAAAATAGTTCTTATTCCTATGTATCCTCAGTATTCAACAACTACCACTAAATCTTCTTTGGAAGATTTTGAAGAGTATTATCATGAAACTTGGGGAAGTGCTCTTGTTGTCGAAATAAAACATTATTTTGAAAATGAGTCTTATAACAAGTCGATTATCCAAAATATTAAAGATAGTGTTGGAGATTCTGATTATAGAGACTTCGACATTATTTTTTCAGCACATGGTTTACCTCAAAAGATAGTAGATGCAGGCGATGTATATGAAAAGCATATAAACAAACATGTCAACATACTTAAAAAGATGTTAGATACAGAGGGCATGAACTTTCATGAGTCCCATTTAGCTTACCAATCAAAAGTAGGGCCTCTGGCTTGGTTGAAACCATCTCTTGGGGAAAAGCTAGAAGTAGTGAGAAATAGAGGAATTATTATAGTTCCTATCGCATTTACGATAGATAACTCTGAGACAGTCTATGAACTTGACATAGAATACAGAGAAATTGCAGAAGAACTTGGTTTTAGAGACTATAGAGTTTGTAAGTGTCCAAATGATAGTGAGCTGTTTGTTGATGCTCTTTGTGAGATATATGAGAAGATAAAATAATGAAAAAAATAGTTATCTTTGACATGGACGGGACTTTAATTGACTCAAAAAAAGATATCACAATTTCTATAAACCATATACGTAGTACTCACTATAGCCTCGCTCCTTTAAGTGAAGAGTTTGTTGTCCAAGCTATAAATATGGAAGTTAGGAATCTACCAAAGCTTTTTTATGACACTGATGAGTACATGGAAAAAGATAGATTGTATTTTGAAGAGCATTATAAAGTTCAGTGTACTAAAAATCCTTATCTATATGATGGTATAGCTCATACACTTAACTCTCTTATCGATGCAGGTGTAAAACTCTCTGTTGCGACAAATGCTCCAACACCTTTTGCAAAACTAATGCTTAGTTCATTGGGAATAGCTGATATGTTTGATGTGATTATCGGTGCAGATAAAGTCAGCTCTTCAAAACCAAATCCTGAAATGATACATAACATACTTGATCATTACAAGTATGATAAAAGTTGCGATATCGCATGGATGGTAGGCGACAACTCAAAAGATATTTTAAGTGCTCAAAACGCAGAGATAAACTCACTTTTTGCTACATGGGGTTTTTCTCCTTTAAGTGAGTTTGAACAAGAGATAGATCATCCTACAAAAATACTAGAGGTAGTTTTATAACTTTTTATGATAAAATAAAATAAGTTAAATATGGAGAAGCAGATGTTTCAGAATGATGTATTAGTCGCATTTTTATTTATGGCCGTTTTATTCATAAGACAAGTTGTAATACTGAGACAACCAAACAAGTTAAATTATGCTCCTTTAATGCTTGGCATAGGTGCTATTAGCAGTGTTGTACATTTTATTACTCACCCCGATGTTAGTAATGCTGTACTACTTTTTCGTGAGTCTCTTTTTCCTCTTCTTGTTGCTCTTTTACTATATATTGTGATGAATATTTTACATCAAACACAAGAGTCGGAAAATTCAAAAACTCAAAATGAATTTACTAGAGTGTTAGTGAGTGAAATTTCGCAACTAAAAGAGTTCATACTTGATTTAGAGACACGAATGAGTATCACTCACAAAGAAGACATACTTGTGCAAGAAGAGATTCGCTCAAAGATTAAAGATGATATTCATACACTTGATACCATTCAAGGTAATCAAACGAAATTTTTTGATAAATTCAATGATATGGAGTCTTTTAATACTCAAGTTATAAGTGGGCTCAATACATTTACCCAAGAACAATTGCCAGAACTCAACAGTGTTGTACACAAGCATATTGATATACTCAGAGTGTCAGAACAAGATCACTATAACAAACTTACATCTATTCTTGATAGAGCCGTAAAGAGTAGAGGAGACATGTCTGAAGACATTGAATCCCTTAAGGATAATATTAATAGTATAAAAAATGTTTCAGAGGATATAGCAAATTCTATAGTACATAAGACTATGGATAAACTCTCCGGTGTCACAAAAGCATTTGAATCTCAGATGGTATTAGTTAAAACACATACAGAGGGTATTGAGACTTCACTAAGAGAAGGTGAAACAACACTCGATAATATACGAAATAAAAGTGAAATCATTATGAAACAGATGATACTTTCATCAAATAAGATGGATGACCTTTCTAAACAACATAGTGGTTTTAGTGATGTTTATGGCTCACTCGAAGCTCTTATTAAAGATGTTGAGTCTATAAAGTCTGACTATGTAAAGTCACAAGCACAACTCAGCACTATTGCACGAGAGTTTGAAGAGAGTCGTGATGATCAAGTGGCAATAATGAAAGTACGAATAGATGACCTAAGCGATATACTCTCAAATAAGATAGACGAATCTTTAGAAAAACTTCATGAACACTTTCATATAACAGATGGTGAGATAAGTCAAAGTGTCCAAATGCTAGCAAAACGTGCCCAACTGAAAAATGGCTATACTGAGTTAGATAAAAAGTAAAGAACGTACTTAAGTGTTTATATAAAAAGAGTGCAATAAGTTTATATAACAAAACTGGAGAAAATATGCCTAACAAAGAACATAAAATAGCAGAAGAAGAACGAGATTTAAAAGACAAAAAAGCAACAACAATAGTCTTTTCAGTAATGGCTGTAAGTTTAGCAGCTTGTTTTATATATATTATTAAATATGCTTAAACTTCTTTAATCATCTCTAGGAGTCTTTTTAAATACTCTATCGTGAAACTTATACCACTTACAGCGTTTCTTGTTTTTTATAGAGTAAATGTTGTAAGTAAACTTTCTACCACATTCTTGACACTTAAAAGTAGCACGGTTTTTAAACTTGTTATAATCACATTAATTAAAATAAGGACACTAATGCAAACTATAGCATTAAATATACTCAAAACTGGAAATAATGTTTTCATTACAGGTTCTGCGGGAACTGGAAAAACATACCTATTAAATAAGTATACATTTTATCTCAAATCAAGAAAAATAATTCCCACAATAGTTGCACCTACAGGTATAGCCGCATCACATCTACAAGGTCAAACTATACACTCCTTTTTTAGTCTTGGTATCCGCGATACAATTGATGATGATTATATAGATTCTTTACTAGAAAAGAAATACTTACAGACAAGGTTTGCTAAACTAAAGGTTCTAATAGTTGATGAAATTTCTATGGTATCTCCAGAGATGTTTACCGCAATGGATAGAATACTCAGAGCTTTTAAAGAAAATAATATCCCATTTGGTGGTGTTCAAACAATAGTCTCTGGGGATTTCTTCCAGCTTCCACCAATCTCGAGAATTCCAAAAGACAAACGCTTTGCTTGGCAGTCTCCCTCGTGGAAAGAATTACAATTAAAGACCTGTTACCTACAAGAGAAGTTTAGACAAGATGATAATGTTCTCATAAGTATTTTAGATGAGATTAGAAGTGGGAGTGTCTCTAGTAACTCTTATGAGGTATTAAACACGAGACATCATAAAGACCTTGGACTTGATTTTACTCCAACGAAACTTTACACTCATAATGTAGATGTAGACAGAATTAATAGCGATGAGTTAAGCAAGTTAACTAACCCTTCTCATTCATTTAAATATAAATCAGAAGGCACAGCCAAAAATGTAGAAAAGATATTTAAATCTTCACTAGTTTTAGAAGAAATGAGTCTGAAAAAAGATGCTGTTGTGATGTTTATAAAAAATAACCATGAGCTAGGCTATGTTAATGGTACTACAGGTGTCGTAGTGGACTTTGATAAGCAAACACATCTCCCAGTCGTAAAAACATCGTATGGGGCTTTAATTAGAGTTACTTTAGAAGACTGGACTATAGAAAATGATAGTTCAAATATAGTTGCTAAAGTCTCACAAATCCCACTAAAACTTGCATGGGCGATAACCATACATAAATCTCAAGGGATGACACTTGATTCGGCCGAAATAGATCTCTCTAAAACCTTTGAAGTAGGGCAAGGTTATGTTGCACTTTCTCGTATTAAAAACATAGATGGACTGCGTTTAATGGGTCTTAATGACATGGCACTGACTGTTGATCCACTTATATTACACATTGATGATAGAATAAAAGCAGCTTCACAAAAAGCGAGTGATGAGATATCTCTACTCTCGTCCCAAAACCTTGAAGAAATATTTGAGTCCTACATTTTAAGTATAGATGGAATTACTGATAGTGGTGAAATTAAAGAACAAGAAGCAATTTTAAAGTCTGAGAAAAGGACAGCGATAAAGAGTGTTACTCCTACTCATATCCAAACAAAAGAGTTGATTGATAGTTCTAGTTCTATTATAGAGTTAGCTACTAACAGAGGAGTGAGTAAAGGGACTATCATTAATCATCTCCGTATTTTAAAAGAACAAGACTCAGAGTTGAATTTAGATAAATTTATGCCGGATGCAAATACTTGCACACTTATAAACGATGCAGTAAAACAGATAAAAGAAAGAGATAATAAAGATGATTTTAGTGAAGATGGAAAACTTCGCTTGAAACCAATCTTTGAACTTTTAGATTCTACAATTGAGTATGATGATATACGGATAGCACTCCTGTAACGGGTAAGGAAGTCGCTATTTTAATCAGATATATTTTTTATGCGAACATCATCTTGGAGTGCTTTTAATAACTTTTTATAAGTATGTCTATTAAAAATATATTCTTTTACATTAAATAAAGTTTCGAACATTATTTTCCATAATGTAGAAAAATTTTCATCAGTTCTAGAAGCACATAGTTTTATTTGCATCATATGCTCAAGCTCAGATAGTACTTTTGCATGTTCTACATAGGATTTGATAATTTCGTATTCGATTCCAACATCGTTAAAATTTAATATCAGTTTTATAATAGAATACTCTTTTAATGTAAACTTATTATTTACCGGAAGTATAATTTCATCTTTTAAAAGTTTGTCCAAAAGATTTACATCAACATTAAAAACTTCAATAAATTCTTTTTTACTGTATAAAATTGTATCTTTTGGTACAGCACTTAAAGTATTCATCAATGGTTCTAGCATACCAAAAGAGCTAGAAAGAGATTTGTTTTTATTTTCTAAGGCATGTTTTATTTGTTCATTCGTACTACCAATTTCTTCTTTCATGTATTTAATATACTTAATGAGTTCCACATGTTCATCATTATATCTATGAACATTAGATTTTATTTTTTTGGCCTCGGGTAATAAACCTTCTCTAATATAATATAAAATTGTTGATTTAGACATGTTGGTAAGTATTACTAATTCTGATATTTTATATTCCAAATGATTATCTCTCTTAAAGTTGATATAAGAATTATACCCTATAATTTTAAACGTTAAGTTGAACTTGACGTTTTTAAACTAGAAGGAACAAAATGCAACAGATACTGATAATAATTAAAAATATAATAACTAAACCAATAATCATATTATGGAATATATTTTCTCTATTTTTCGGGTTTCCATATGAGAAACAATGTGATAAACTTGAATTAGAAAAATATGATAAAGATATTCGAGGACCAGATAATGAAAAACCAAAATATACTGTATACAGAGCAAATAAAGTTAGTAATGAAGTATAGAATTATATAAAGGAATACAATGAAAAGTTTATTATTAATCGTGGCAATCTGTTTTAATATGTATGCAGCAAATATAGATGAATTTGCGAATGAAACAGG